>Ga0079226_10000075_pt1 | contig 57544 bp, 47 predicted proteins | sample Poulit2014_FD_76345 | JGI IMG/M metagenome (GOLD analysis project Ga0079226, IMG submission 76345) | Agricultural soil microbial communities from Georgia to study Nitrogen management - Poultry litter 2014 | ecosystem: Environmental > Terrestrial > Soil > Agricultural land | place: USA: Georgia...
GGTTACGGACTGCCGGACTTCGCAGAGGAACTCAACTACGGAGTCGATCTATCAACCATCTGAGGGTGGTATCAGATTGATGGGGTGAAGGTGCCCCATCAACCATTAAATCCGTATACCCAAGTTTTTTAACTTCCCAACTCGCCGGAATCTCTCCAATCCATTCAATGCCGGAATCTTTCATCGGCACCGTAGGATCTAAACCTTTCGTGACGGCTTCTTGAATCATAATCTGCTTGCGTTCATTCAGAAGCTTAATCTGCTCCTCTTTCATCGCAATCGCTCGATCAATTTGTGCCGTTTTATGGTCAAGGAATTGAGCGATAGCGGTTTGTTCAGGAAGTGGAGGGAAAGGCAATCTAATCTTTTTAAATTCTGTTTGATCTAAGCTTTCTCTTAATTCCATTATCCCTTTACAATATCGAATCAATGACTTATAAAATAATGGATTGTGGAAAACATAACTATAAAACAAAATAGAAACCTCATCTGTCATAGGTTTCAAAACTATATAGATATGACTTAAAGCACCGTGATATTTTGAAAGACCTAAAGATCCTATGACTACATTCATTTTATTAATTACTAAGTCATTTGGATGAACTATTTTATAATTTTCGATATTTTCAGATTTGTTATTTCCAATAGCACCTTTTTCATCATAAGGGATAACTCCTCTATCTCTTGTTACTGATAGTATAAAATCAACTTGTGATTTTATATTTCTCTCATTTCTTTCCGAAAAAATAGCTCTAATAGGTTTAACACCCCAATCTGCTGGAATTCTTTCGAACCAATCAACTCCAGAATCCTTATAACGCTCATAGCGTGGAAACTTTTCAACATTTTGATTAGCCATCGCTTACTCTCCCTTTACTTCAAGGTTTAAAATATCAGCGATTAAACCATCTGCTTCTTGCTCTAATGCTAAAATATCAGCTGTCACATCTGCTAAAGAACGAAGGGGTTTATGGCGGTAGAAGTATTTATTAAAGCTAATTTCATAACCGATTTTGACAGAATCGAGATCAATCCATGCTTCTTCCACATGCGGTTTTACTTCTGCTAAGAAATAATCTTGAATCACTTGCGGATTGCCGGCATCTAAAGGAATAGATTCGCTATCACGTAGCGCACTACTTGTTTCATAAGTGAGATATTCTCCTGCTTTTTCAGTTGGGAAATATCCAAAATTAGGAAGCTCTTCTTCAGAGCAATTTAAATGCGCTAAAAGATTCGCTAATTTATCTCCTTTGAGCTTTTCAATTCGGCGAATCACTTTTTCAGCAGATTCATCGTACCAACTGACAGCATCGTAGATCTTATTACGATCAGTAGCACTCAATTTCAGCTTCGTTGCTTTAAATGCAGTGGAAGCTTCTGCCTTTTGAACGATCTCTTTAAATTCATTAAAATCACAATATTGATCAATGCCCACTTCCGCCATTAAAACACGAGCAGCATTCAATAGTCTTAATTGATCTTTCCATGTTTTTTCATTTAATAGTCGGTTTTTCTGTGCGCCGGTAATAGAGATCTCAGCATCATCTAACCATTGATTAATCTCTTGAGCATGAGTTTTAAAGAAAGACTCTTCATACACGTCATCTCCCCATATTTCATAGATATATTGCATCGCTTCTTGTAAAACATTTTGAGAAATAAAGCGTAACGTTTCTAAACGCTCCTCACTAAACTGCGCCAAGCGGCGATCTGGTCTTTCAATATTCACACGATAATAACCAAAGTCTTCATTATTAAATACTTGAGAAGCAAGTGTTGCATGCTCAGAACCGGCATCTTCAAAGGTTGGTTCTATCGTTTCTAAAGATTGATATACACGCACAATTTCATCAATATGCGCATCTGTAAGTTCGCAGTTTTTATCTCCTAAATTCTTGCGAAGTTTATTATAAATTTTATTCGCATCAATTAACTGTACTTTTCCACGGCGTTCAGGGCGTTTATTATTACTTAAAAGCCAAATATACGTAGTAATGCCGGTGTTGTAGAAGATATTGTTTGGTAATTGAATAATCGCTTCTAAATAATCATTCTCAATAATATAACGGCGAATATTACTCTCGCCACTTCCGGCATCGCCGGTAAATAAGCTAGAACCATTATGAACAGAAGCAATGCGGGAACCGATTTTATTCAATTGTGGATCTTTCATCTTATCCACCATTTCTAATAAAAAGAGTAATTGCCCATCGCTCGTTCTTGGTGTTGCATCTTGGTCTTCTTCTACAACTCCCCAATAGTTCTTCAAATCCACCGTAAAGCGAGAATCCATAATCGCTTTACCATCTTTAATATACTTCACTTCACTCGCCCAGCTCTTACCGTAAGGCGGATTAGAGAGCATGAAATCGAATGGAATCCCTTGAAATTCATCGTCAGAAAGAGTAGAACCAATACGGATATTGCCGGGATCATTCCCTTTAATCATCATATCGGACTTACAAATCGCGTAAGTTTCGCCGTTGATCTCTTTACCGTAGAGATAAATAGCACTATTGCTTGCGCCAATTGGTCCATTTTTATCAAGGATAAAATTCTGAGATTCCGTTAACATCCCACCACTTCCGCAAGCGGGATCATATATCGTCATTGCTGGTGGAATCTGATCTTTAATCGGCAGAAAAATCAAGTGCGTCATGAGCTTAATCACTTCACGTGGCGTAAAGTGCTCTCCTGCTTCTTCGTTATTCTCTTCATTAAATTTACGAATTAACTCTTCAAACACATAACCCATGCCAAGATTCGAAATTCCCGGCAATAGATCCCCTTTCGTATTACGAACATCATGTGGCGTTAAGTTAATATCATCGGAAGTAAACTTCGCAATCACATCTAGTAAAATATCACTATTTACCATATTACGAACTTGGGATTTGAGATCAAACTTCTCAATAATCTCTTTCACATTATCGCTATAACCATCTAAATACTCTTCCATATTCGCAAGAAGAATCTCGCGATTATTACCGGCAGTACCATTAATCTTACGAAGCGTCCAAGGGCTTGTATTATAAAATACGTAACCAGCAGCATCTTCTAAACCACTTGCGATCAATTCTGTGGAGCCATCTGCCGTTTGTAATTGATATTCTTCTAAAACCGCTTCTTTGGTGGGTTCAAGCAATGCATCTAAACGGCGTAATACCGTCATTGGTAAAATCACATCTCGATATTTCCCCCGCACATAAATATCTCGAAGGCAATCATCTGCAATAGACCAAATAAAAGAGACGATGCGATTGTGACTTGCTTGATTCATAGTTATTCCTAAATTTTCTTTTAATCTGTAGCTACGTAGGATTATCTTTAAAAGATATTTAAAAGAATAAAATCCCACTTTATAATTTTTTATACTAAATAGTATATGTTACCCAATTTTTAATATCTCAACAGTATAACTGCGCTATTTATTCGTATTTGGAAGAGATTCTAGCTCTAGCTAATTGATCTTTATCTTTTTAGATAAATTCTCTAGCTCAACCAAATCCTGATTATCAGCTTTTTTCTGCATATTATCCTTATAAAGCCGATCATATATCGAATACTGTTCGCTAGTATGATGTTCCATCTGCTTCTTACTTCGATTACCTGCACCAGATAAAATGGGATAATCATTAAACTCTAATAGAGCATCAACATTATTACGCCAAAAACCTAAGGTTAAATCCTTTTTAGACTTCACTCGTAACTCTGCACTCTCCAAGAAAATCACTGTTAATCTATTAAGACTATCTATCTCATCTTCGCTCAGATAATTTTTTGCGATTTGGATATCACCTTTACGAACACGAGCTCCTTTCCATGTTGTAAGCCCCATATTAGGCATATTTCCATCTGCCCTATCACAGATAAGCTCTGCAGCAGTCTTTTGTGTTACTGCATACAGCAACTTATTTTGTATTTCTGCAAAAAACATCTGGGTAGCTTTATCACTAGAATCATAATCAGAAGATAGGGATAAAAGATCTCTAACTTTTTGGTAAAAACGCATTTCTGAAGCTCTAACATCACGAATACGTTCAAGTAATTCATCAAAATAATCTTGATATGCTGATACAGTTTTAAGACGTTCATCATCCATCACAAAGCCTTTCACTAGGAACTCTTGTAAATGTTGATTTGCCCAATTTCTAAACTGTACACCTCTAATAGAACGAACCCTCATTCCAATCGCCAAGATCATCGCAAGGTTATAATATTTTACCGAATATTCTTTCTCATCAGTACCAGTTGTCAAGTATTCTTTGACAACTGATGACTCCAGTAATTCTCGGTCTTCAAAGATATTTTTAACATGATTACTGATGTTTTGTTTAGAGGTGTCAAAAAATTCTGAGAGCTGTTTTTGATTCATCCAAACATCATTATCTACAATCTGTAATCGGATATTTTCACCATCTTCGGTAGGATAAATAATAATCTGATCGGTATTCATAAGTTCCTAATAATTTAAATAAAATATTAATTTTTAAATAAGGTGGTTATTTGTCGTATTCTGACCGCATTACTATCTTTAATATTCAAGATCTTTTCAGCATGAATAATACCGATGCCAATCATAGCTATCGATATTATAAAGAAAGAAACTAGACTAAGGATATTAGCTATGAATAGGTCTTCTGATAAGAAATATCCATAATTTCCTATTAATATCAAACTCAAACAAATCGTAAAGGTAATCGCCAATAGGAATGGAGTAGCTTTCATTAAACAATGAGCATTTCTTATTCTATCTGCAACTTTATACGAAGAAATATCCTCTCTCTTATTCTTTTCCGCCTCTGTTATTACATTCGGCTCACTACTAGACTGCTTTTCCACATCATTGTCATCATCTTCGCTATCTGCTTTTTTCTCAACGGCTCTCGCCATCAACATTAAGGCATATTTTTTTTCACTACTACTAGATTTATAAGCAGTTAATAACTCATGTTCATCTTTAGTTAAATCCGTCTGGGAAAGAGAGCCAGTTACCAAATATGCTACATCTACACCAACATCTGAAAGTTTTAAAAGATATTCAACCGTAGGATACCTTTCTGCCTTTTCATAATAGATCTGTGTTCGAGCTTGAACTCCCCCTAATTGGGCAAATTTCTCTAAACTAAGTCCCATACCCTCTCTTACTATCTTCAATCTTTCTGCAAAAGACATAATTTCCACCTTTATTTCTCTAATAAATATCTATAAATATATCATGAACAATCAATCACAACTAAATAAAAATATGCATATAAGTACAACAAAAACAAGTCGCGACTGCATTTAAATGCTTTGTTTTATTGATAGATGCACTTACATGCGCTACAGTTGTATTCAAATATAGATAAATTCTCAAAAATGAAGGTTATTCCTAATGTCTAAAAATTTGATAATAAAAAGGGCGTCACAATATCAGGAGTCCCAAATACAATGGATTTGGGAGAATTATATAGCAAAGGGAAAACTGCATTTGTTAGCGGCTCCCCCTGGATCAGCTAAAACATTACTTGCTGTTACAATTGCTGCATTACTCTCAAATAACAGACCTTTTCCTGATGGCTACAGACTTAAACGTGAGGGCTGTATTGTCATTTGGTCTGATGAAGATTCTATTGAGGACGTACTAAAACCAAGATTGATTGCTGCGAATGCAAATTTGGATAATATATTTTTCATCGACTCAATGTCCTTCAATCAAAATGAGTCTAGACCAATAGATCCAACCTCTGACCTTAAGTATCTATCAGAGAGTTTTCTAGACAAAGAGATTGACCTTATAATTTTCGATCCCATTACATCGCTAATCAAAGGTGATTCTAACAAACAGATGGATGTTAGAAACTCTTTAAGATGGGTGATAGAACTCGCAGAAGAAAAATCTTGTGCCATCCTGGGTATTACGCATTTTACCAAGGGTACAGCAGGAACATCCCCTGTAGAAAGAATTACTGGGTCTGTTGCCTTCTCTGCTTTAGCAAGGATCGCTTTAACTGTTCTTACTTCTCCCAATTCTGATCGTAAAGTTTTGTGTATTGCAAAGTCTAATCTTGGTGTAGATCGTGGTGGATTCGAATTTGCTGTAGAGGAGGTTGCTATCACAGAAAACCTTTCAGCCCCTAAAATAAAATGGCTTAGAGAGCTAGATCAAAATGCCTATCAAATTTCTAATGACTTAAATAAGCGTGAGGATCAACGATTAAATCACTCTGCAATAGACACTCTTCAAGCCACCTTGGAGATCGGCTCGCAAGAGAGTAATTACGTAAAACAAGCTATGAAAAGCCATGGTTATAGTGACAAACAAACTCGTACAGCCAGAAATAATTTAAATATTCAAATAGAAAAAATAGGAACTAAGACCTATTGGTCACTTCCTTCCCATAAAACCCCAACTAGTCATTAATCAATAAGGAGTATCAATTATGAGCCACCCATTACAAAACATGCATTCTATTGAAGAAAAACTATCAGAAATTCAAGCAACCTTAAAAACTTTAACCGACACCCTCTCAGCCCAACCCCAAGAAAACTTCAAACTCCTTACTATAAAAGAAGTTTCCGAAATTATTGGATTTAATCCAGATTGGATATACAAAAACATAGCCGCAAACAAATTCCCTAAACCGGAAAAAATTGGAAGAAGTAGTCGGTGGAAAAGTACTACTATTCAAGAATGGTTAATTCAAAATTGCCACTAGTTTAAAATATTCAACTACAAAAAAATCTCAGGGAGTTTTAAATTCTCTGAGTTTTTTTACAGCCAAATTTCCTTATAGGAATAACTATCGTTACTCTCATTTCTCGCATGAATCTTTAACTTACTTAATCTCTCCAAAACTCATCTAAAAAACGGTAGTTTTTGCGCTTCGCTAGAACAAGATCGCATCTGTCGAACATTTATGTCGAACAAATGCACATCTTGCGGTTTCTGCTCAACCGGATATTTTGTCAAAATATAGGGATTTTTAATGAATTAACCTTCTGGATATTAATAATTGAGCCAAATGATGGCGAAATGATGGCGAAATGATGGCGAGATGTTGGCGAAATGATGGCGAAATGATGGCAATGTGGCGAATTGATGGCGAATTGATGGCGAATTGATGGCGAATTGATGGCGAATTGATGGCGAATTGATGGCAATGTTGGCAAATCGTTGGCGAATCGTTGGCGAATCGTTGGCGAATCGTTGGCAAATCGTTGGCAAATCGTTGGCAAATCGTTGGCAACGTATGATTGAACACCTTCTCAAGTATTACCAAGTTATAATTCTCCACCCGTTAAGATAAATTGATTTTTTGGCAATATTTTTCTTAACTTCTAATCAGATTTTATGCAACTAATTCGATATTACTTCTAGTAAATATATCGATTTTAACCAAAGCCCTTTATCAAAAAGGGCTTTAACAATTCAGTTAAAAAGTAAGAAAATTCACATCAATTTAATCAACCTAATAAATACGATCTAACCATGAAAATCCCTGCATTAGATATCCATCATTTAAAAAGTGATCCTGATTTCTCATTGCACTACTTACAAAGCTTTCAACGTCTTTAATGGATTCGTCGATCTCTTCAACATCCTCGTCAATCTCATTATCTTCTTCATCTCGATCATAATCGTAGTCATCATAATCATATCGATCAGCGTCAAACGTATTGACCATCAAACTAAATAGATCTGACAGACCATACTTTTGTTTAATCACTTGTAGGATTTTACGCAAATACTGACCTCTTGCATCTGTAAAATAGTGCTCTGAGAAACCTGGAAGCTCTTCTTCTAACACAGATTGAAAATCTGCCTCATCCCATCCTTCCTGTAAAATTTCTTCTTCACTATAAAAATCATGAATCGTTAATGCCGGCATTCCTAATAACTGGCAGACAGCTTCATAATCATAATTTTCAAGCTCATCGATATTCAGCCAATATTGATCCCAACTCTCTTCCCGAGCGTGATAGATAAATGTTCGATATAGATCGACTAAAGCAACGGCAAGTAAATTAGCCTCTTGAGGATTTTCATCCATCTTTTCACTCAAGGCTTTATCTTCCTTCAAAATCCCCCACATTAGCTCATACCAATACTTCTCATATCCCGTAAGCCAAGCTTCGTTGTCTTTAAAAAATGGCTGTAATTCTGAAAATTGCATATCGACTCCTTTCGATGGTTTTAGATACTAAAATGACACTCTATTATTTAACATAATAAAATGTATCTTGGTAGCTTCTAGAAAAAGATAAAAAACCATCTTCCGATAAAAAATAGAGCGCATTGCTAAAAATACGAATAAATAGTCTAATATTCCAAGTGCCCTCTTTTTCCATATAGGTAACATAGGGAACAATGGGCACAAAGGGCATATAAGAATTTCTGAAGTATTATCTTTTTTTGGCTCCCCATCTTTTTGGAGTCAAGGAAGCTCAGGGTACAGATGAGGGTACAGCTTTTAGATAGGTAATAAAAAACCCTTGTAATTCAATGAATTAAACAAGGGTTTTTTACATATATGGCGGAAAAGGAGGGATTCGAACCCTCGATACGCTACTAACGTATACCCGCTTTCCAGGCGAGCGCCTTCAACCACTCGGCCACTTTTCCTAAATTTTGGTTGAGGAGCATAAGATACTAGATATCATCGCAATTGACAAGCCTACTTGTTAAATAGATATCGTCCTCGATGAACACTATAATCAAGAGGTTTCTGCGATTTTTCAAATTGATCATAACCTTCTTGCAAATTTCTCCAAAACTCATAATGCCGTGATTGCTTTTCTCGCGCTAAACGCGCCGGCACAATCTTAAACGGATACGCTTGAACTTCAACATACGCTTGCCCATTTTTTAATGCCAAATCCACTAATCCATATATCTCTTCAATTTGGGCATCTGTCATTGCATAACAACCTACGGAATCGCACTTTCCATGAACCATTAAATAACTTCCTGTACGCCCTAATGAACGATCAAAGGTATTGGGATATCCTAAATTAAACGATTTATAAAAACGACTATAAGGGTTCATCGCTTGTTTATTAACACGATAAAACCCTTCTGGCGATTGCAGGTCACCTTCATAAATCTTTGGTCCTAAAGTGCCAGAAAAATTACAGATCGGATAATTTGAGAAATGAATATATTGATCCTTTCCTTTCGGCTTCATCCAAAGTTCTAACATCGCCTCTTCTTTAAAAATTCGAATGAGAACCTCATCCCCTTTCTGCAGATCATACTTCTGTAAACGCTCAGTTAAGGGACCTCCTGAAATATAAGATGGTGACAACCTTCCATTATGCGGCGCGCATGCCGCCAACAACAGACTTAAAATCCCGAACAAATACCATCTTTTTATCGATAAAAATCTCATACCAATATCCTCTTTAAATTATCTACTCATAATAAATACCGCCAACAAACATCAGTTTATTGACGGCATTTTGTTTTGATCCAATCGACTTAAAAATGAAGACTTAAATCTTATTATTGTTATAGTTTAGACATGGTTTTTCATCATACAACTTTAAGAATCGAACCCTTAAAACTGTAAAATTTCTAATGCCTGAGCATGAATTGCTGGCGTTGCCGCTAAGATTGTCGTCACATCAAGATCAATCGCTTTACCATCTAATGCGGTCATTTTTCCGCCCGCTTCATTCACGATAATCGATAATGCCGCAATATCTAGGATATTAACATCTGATTCGACGATTAGATCCAATTTTCCCGTTGCTAAAAAGTGATATTGTAAGAAATCTCCAAATCCACGAGTGGAATTTACTTGCCCAACGAGCTTGCCATAATTCGCCCATTTCTCAGCATCTTGCGTTAAACGCTTTAAGTTCCCCGAAGAAAAAACAGTTTGTGATAATTCAGAAATATTACTAATAGAAATCTGTTTGCCTTCCATAAATGCACCTTGACCTTTCAGGGCATAAATTCGTTCACCGCCATTAAAACAAGGCGCTGTTGAAACACCTAAAATAATCTCACCTTTATACATGAGCGCAATTTGACATGAAAACATCGGACGTCTTCTTACAAATGCCTTTGTGCCATCAATAGGGTCAATCAACCAGATAAAATCTGAGGTCATATTTTTCTGACCGCTCTCTTCACCAAAAAAACCATGATCCGGAAACGCTTTAGAAATATGCTCGTAAATAGCTTTTTCAACGGCAATATCGACTTCTGTAACCGGCGTTGCGTCCGCTTTAATCTCTATTTTGAAGGCGTTCTCATCGTAAGCTGTGGCAATCAACTTTCTTGCGATTTCTGAAGCTTCTAAAGCACAATCTAAATATTTCTGCATATCCATATCTTGTCTACCATTCTCTTTTGTCATCCGACAATTTGATTAATTAATCTAAAGACTCTACATACAAAAACAGATGATCGAATTCCGGATCATCTGTCTATTTGTTTCAAATTATTGCATTTTATTAAGCATTGGGAATCCCAATTTTTCACGGGATTCATAATAGCTTTGTGCAACCATTCCTGCCATTTTACGGACTCGTAGAATATAACCTTGACGTTCTGTCACAGAGATTGCTTTACGCGCATCCAATAAATTAAAGGCATGCGATGCTTTCAGCACCATTTCATATGCCGGTAGTGCTAAGTTTTCCGCCAATAATCGAGTCACTTCTTTTTCATAGAAATTAAATGATTGCAGTAAGAACTCTACATCTGCATGAGAGAAGTTATAGTGGGATTGCTCCACTTCGTTTTGATGGAAAACATCACCATAAGTAATCGTGCCAAAAGGTCCATCTGACCATACAAGGTCATACACGCTCTCAACATCTTGCACATACATAGCAAAACGCTCAAGTCCGTAAGTAATCTCACCCAAAACTGGTTTACATTCTAAACCGCCAGCTTGTTGGAAATAGGTAAACTGCGTCACTTCCATTCCATTTAACCAAACTTCCCAACCTAATCCCCACGCGCCGAGCGTTGGTGATTCCCAATCATCTTCCACAAAGCGGATATCGTGTTTCGTCGTATCAATACCGAGCGCTTCTAATGAACCAAGATAGAGTTCCTGCATATTTTCAGGAGAAGGTTTAATCGCTACCTGAAATTGATAGTAATGTTGCAAGCGGTTCGGATTTTCGCCATAGCGACCATCCGTTGGACGGCGTGATGGTTGCACATATGCAGCAGCCCAAGGCTCAGGTCCGAGCGCGCGAAGGAAGGTTGCCGTATGGAATGTTCCTGCACCGACTTCGATATCATAAGGCTGTAATACCGCACAACCTTGTTCTGCCCAGTAGGTTTGCAACGTAAAAATCATCTCTTGGAAAGTCATCTTTTTCATGTCGTTTCTTTATCTCGTTTCTCTATCGACTAATTCTTTAATCTTCAATTCTTTCAATAATACTCACGCAAAACAGCTAAAACAATCATTCTACGCTGTTTCGTTTATCTATCTTTCAGATTGTTTCGGCATATTATAACTGATCTACACTGAACTTCTCTTTTCATCATCGAATTCATCCAGTGCATCTTCTTCAAGTTCATCATCTCGTAGAATATCTCGGTGAACACGCTCCACCGGCAATACTGCACCATCTCTAAAACGATGCTCTCTTTGCGGAATAGGAATCTCAATATTATTCTCTCGTAATGCCGTATCAATCGCCCACATATAGGCCGCACGAATTCCATTCGGACGTTTTACTGCGCGAGCGGTTAACCAAACGACTAATTCAAACTCATAATAATAATCTTTAAAATCCACTAACCAAACCGCAGGATTTCGTCCTGGAATCCCTTTCAAAGTATGCGATAATGCTTCTGCTTGCTCTAAAACGGCTTCACGCACCAACTCTTTATCCGTGCCATATGCCACTCTAAAAGGGTAACGCATTCGACGCTGCGGCTCTTTGAGCGTCCAGTTAAGCATCTTCGTATTGATGAATTCAGAGTTCGGAATGACGATATCGACGTTATCATTATCCGAGATAATCGTGGCGCGAACGTTAATCTCTTTCACCTCGCCCCAGAGTACTTTACCGTTCTTTTGATCATATAACTCAATAAAGTCACCAACTTTAATCGACCGCTCAAAGAGCAAAATTAATCCCGATACAAAGTTATTCACAATGGACTGTAATCCAAATCCCAGCCCGATCGCTAATGCCCCGGCAACTAATGCAAAGTTGGTGAAATCAATACCGACAGCCGTTAAGCCATAAAGGAAGCCAAAGAGAATAATCGCATAATAAGTTAAACGTCCGGCGAGATAATATGCCGGCAACTTGTCATCCCCACGCTTATTTCCCATACGATTAAAGACGCGTTGCAACCAAAATGCAATCCACCAGCAGACTAAAACAATCAGCAAAAATTGTGCAAAGCTCAATGCCGTAATCGGCGTTTCACCAACAGTAAAGAGCGGCATACGAATCAACTGTTTGACGTTGCGCCAAGCATAACTCAAACTACTTTTCGTACGATTAATCGTATTGAGTAAAATTCCTTGATACTGCAATAGCTGATTTTCCAGAATTCTACCCATAAACTGACTATCAGCAATCTCCGTTTGTAACTTCTGCAAAAGCACGGAAGTTTCTTGAATCAAGGTTAAACGATCATTCGCAATGCCGGCAAGGAAGTTATTTTCATTAATGCCACCACGCATCTCAATATCTGCTAATAACGCATTCGTACTGCCGCGCTCGACTTCATTTTGATTAAACCAATCTTTCGCTTTCAGCGTAATATCTTGCAACATTCGCTGACGCTCTGAATAGTTTTTCTGAATCCGCTCTACATCGACCGATTCTTCTTGCGATAACAACAACAAAATATCGCGCTCATTTTCATACATATCCAAACGCGCTTCTAAAATCGCAACATTAATCTTCTCTTTTGCCACACGTTGATTTCGCAAACGTGCAACCGCTTGATCTTCTGCAGTTTCATCCGGCAATAATAGTAACTGAGATTGTTCACGCAAGAGTTTCGTATTTGCTTCCTGCAAACGTACCGTTGTATTACTAATTCGCTCATCAAGCGCTAGCTGTTCCTCTTCCGTAAATGTTAACCGACTAATCGCAACATTCTTCGCTTCTTGAATCTCAAAAAACTCTGTATCTAAAATAGCTTGATTCGCCTTTAAAAGTCGTAAACGCTCATTAATCAATGCTTGCTCTGTTTGCAGCGTAATCACTTGTAATGCCGACTGAAAACGCTCAGCACTTCTCTCCGGCGTTTCTAAATAAGCCACAAACTGATTATTCACTTTTTTCGTGAGATCACGATATTGCACATCTTGATCACGAATATCTTCCCGCACGCTGATCAATTCACTATCGAGTTCTCGTTCACGATGAATAATCGCTAATAACTCGGCAATATTATAAGTTTCTTGTAATTCTAGCTTCGGCGCTTTTTTTGTAACTTGTTTCTCTTTCAATGCAACATAAGCAAAGAGATTAGCACTGATATGAGAGATTCTCGCCATCTCTTTTTTCTGCATCTCTTCCGGAAGAAGTTGTAGTTCATCTTCAAGCTGATCAAGGAAATCAATCACTGATTGGCGTAGATCACCAACTTTTTTACCTTCAAAAAACGTCCACCATGACGTTGTCATATTCATCGGATCCGGCAATGATAATTCTACCGTTTCCGTTTTTTCTGTGCCGCCTAAGCCATTTTGCAAAATCGAGCCAATCGGATGAACCTGAGAAAAAGCGATATTAACACCCACAAATAGTAGTAAAATTAGTGTTGTAATTCGCTGAATATGGCTCACGGGCACCCCTTCATTATTTATGCATTATTTGGCAAAAATCATTGATCTCGACTTTGTCAGACTTAAGGCTATTATTATTGCATATAGCGCGCACTCAATCTAGAATATGAGACCGAATTATTAATTATTTTAAGGAAATATTTGTGTCCGATAAAATAACCAAAAATCAAAGCATTGAATCACAACTCCAAGCATTAACTAAAATCGTTGAAGCACTCGAAAACGATGAGCTTTCTCTTGAAGATTCTTTGAAAAAATTTGAAGAAGGCATTGCACTCACAAAAGCCTGCCAAGAGAGCTTAGAAACGTCCGAAAAACGCATTGCACAACTATTAACTAAAGAGTAAGGAAATCACTTTTTATGCCGACAGCTTGGTTTAAAGATCAATTTCACGATTTCGAATCTGCTTTCGAAACACAGCTTGAACAAATTCAAGCACCACAACGCTTAAAAGAAGCGATTCTCTATAGCACCCTCAATGGCGGAAAGCGTCTTCGTGCGCTACTTACTCTTGCTAGTGGCGAACTTTGCGGCGCCAATCAGCAAACACTCTATCCCATTGCCGGTGCCATCGAATGTATTCATGCGTATTCGCTCATTCATGATGATCTTCCGGCGATGGATGATGATAATTTTCGCCGGGGAAAACCCACTTGTCACAAAGCCTTTGATGAAGCAACCGCAATCCTTGCTGGCGATGCGCTTCTCACTTATAGTTTTGAATTATTAAGTCATCTCCCAGCGCTCTCTGCGGAAAAAAAGCTACAGATTATTCAGCTTTATAGCACCGCTGCCGGCACTGTCGGTATGGTTGGCGGGCAATTTATTGATCTTGAGTCTGAAGATAAAACAATTACGCTTCAAGAACTTGAAACAATTCATCGCAAAAAAACCGGCGCATTGATCAAAGCCGCCATTTTACCTGGTGCAATTGCAGGCAATACGGATCAAGATACTTATGATAAACTATCCACTTATGCAGACAATATTGGCCTTGCGTTCCAGATTAAAGATGACATTTTAGATGTCACAGGAACACAGGAAGAGCTTGGAAAAATGCCGGGAAGCGATCTTTTACAGGACAAATCCACCTATATCTCTCTACTTGGCATGGACTCTTCCGTTGAAAAACTCAATAGGCTCACAACAGATGCCATCGAGCTCCTTGCATCCTTTGACAAAAAAGCAGAACCGCTTATTGATCTTGCACACTATATTCAAAAGCGCAATCACTAAGGTTTGAGACTATGAATCCAACACCACTACTTGATCAGATCCAATCGCCGATGGATCTCAAAAATCTCTCAATGCAAGATTTAGAGCTTGTTTCCAACGAGCTTAGACAATTTCTCATTGATAGCGTTCTTGATTCTGGCGGTCACTTTGCTTCTGGTCTTGGCGTCGTTGAATTAACGGTTGCACTGCATCATGTTTTTAATACGCCGCACGATAAAATTGTATGGGATGTAGGACATCAAGCCTATCCGCATAAAATTTTAACGGGTCGTAAAAATCAGATTCATACAATTCGCCGAAAAGGAGGATTAGGACCTTTTCCGGCAATTACAGAAAATGAACATGATGCATTTGGGGTTGGTCATTCATCAACATCCATTAGCGCAGCACTCGGCATGGCAATTGGCGCAAAGCATCATCATGATCCCGAACAGCAACTCATTGCCGTCATTGGCGATGGGGCATTAACCGCTGGGCAGGCATTTGAAGCACTCAATCATGCCGGCGACCTCAAAGCAAATATGTTAGTAATCCTCAATGATAACAACATGTCGATTTCACCGAATGTTGGCGCGCTCAATAAGATGTTAACGCGCACATTATCAAAACCCACTCTGCAATCGATTCGGGAAAGTGGCGCAAAGATCTTAGAGAACCTCCCCTTTCCGCATGCTTTAGATTTAGCAAAACGTGCCGAAACACGCGTAAAAAGTGCTGTTGCTGAAAAAAGTATTATTTTTGAAGAGTTTGGTTTTCAATATTTCGGACCGATTGATGGTCACGATCTCCCAACGCTCATCACCACGTTAAAAAACCTCAAACATAAAGCAGGACCTAAATTCCTACATATCACCACGAAAAAAGGCAAGGGTTATGCTAAAGCAGAAGCGGAACCTGTAAAATTCCACGCAGTTTCTGCCGCAAAAAAAGTAAGCTCAAGCAAAGATTTGCCGGCAATTTCTCCGCAGAAAACCGAAACTGCTCAGCAATCTAAGCTGACTTACACCCAAGTGTTTTCTCAGTGGTTATGCGATATGGGCGAAGCAGATGCAGATTTAATGGCGATTACGCCAGCAATGTGCGAAGGTTCTGGCTTAGTCGAATTTAGTCAACGCTTCCCTAACCGTTTCTTTGATACCGCAATTGCCGAACAACATGCCGTGACATTAGGTGCCGGCATGGCACTGGCAAATGTGAAACCTGTCGTTGCAATCTATTCTACATTCTTGCAACGCGCTTATGACCAACTTGTGCATGATGTCGCGATTCAAAATTTGGATGTTACCTTTGCCATTGATCGTGCCGGTATTGTTGGCCCAGATGGCGCAACGCACGCCGGAACATTTGATCTCGCATTCTTACGCACCATTCCTAATATAGTTATCATGGCGCCATCGGATGAAAATGAGTGCTATCAAATGCTCACAACGGCTTATCAGCATAAAGGGCCGGCAGCCGTTCGTTATCCTCGCGGAAAAGGAATCGGCAAAGCGATTGAAGCCAATATAACGCAAGCCATTCCATTCGGTAAAAGCCACATTCAGAAAAGGGGCGAGAAATTACTCGTCATTAACGTTGGCTCGATGATGCAAGTAAGCGAAGCAGTTGCCGAACATTTTGGTGCAACACTCCTAGATCTGCGCTTTGTAAAACCGCTCGATCGAGAAACGCTCACAACCTTAGCACAATCCCATCAAGCGATTATTACAATTGAAGATGGCGCGATTATGGGCGGTGCAGGATCTGCGGTAACAGAGCTTCTCAACGAAGAGGGCTTCTATCTTCCTATCAAACACTTTGGCGTGAAGGATTACTATCCTGAGCACGGCGAACGCGAAGAAATCTTAGCTGAATATGGCTTAACCGCTGATAACCTCATTCAAGAAACAAACCAATTCTTAGCGAATGCCATTCGTTAATCGTCAAAATATTGATTGCCTCAAAGATTAAGGTCAAAACCACAAGATACAAAAAGGCTTTACCATTTACGGAAAAGCCTTTTTTAATACTATTTTTACCAACTCTTCAGTCAACTTTACGATTAATCTGTCGCAACATTTACCTTATCATCGCTTTGGTCTAAAATTTGCTGTAGCAACTGCTGGTTAAGTTTTACACAAGCATTTGAAACAAAAATGCCGGCAATTTTTAATATCGCCGGCATTGCATTCACTGATCAAACTCAATCACTATCGTTTATGCGATCACTTCTGATAAAACTTTAATTTGCTCCGCAGCAATCTGCTTAATACCGATTTCCGCAAGGTCTAACATGGACAAAAGCTCTGCCTTATCAAATGCTGCCTGCTCTGCCGTTGCTTGAACTTCAATGATCTTGCCTTCGCTCGTCATAATCACATTCATATCAGTATCGGCATTGCTATCTTCGGCATAGTCGAGATCTAGTACCGGCATTCCTTGGTAAATTCCCACAGAAATTGCGCCAATTTGGCAAGTTAACGGAGATTTCTCAAGCAAGCCTTGCTCCACCAATTTATGCAACGCAATCACAAGCGCAATATAAGCTCCAGAAATAGAAGCGGTACGTGTACCACCATCCGCTTGCAATACATCACAATCAATCGTGATCGTGCGCTCACCTAATGCTTCAAGATCTACTGCCGCGCGAAGTGAACGACCGATCAAACGCTGGATCTCCAAAGTACGACCGCTCTGCTTGCCTCTCGCTGCTTCTCGGTTTGAACGAGTATGCGTCGATCCTGGTAACATACCATATTCCGCAGTTACCCAACCTTTCCCTTCTCCTCTTAAAAATGACGGCACGCGCTCTTCAATGCTCGCCGTACAGAGCACCTTGGTATTGCCAAATATCGCCAATACAGACCCTGCAGCATGCATAGTAAAGTTAGGGATAAATTGAAGCGCTCGCATCTCATTTGCAGCTCGTTTTGATGGTCTCATGATAATTCTCTCTTTAATATCTGATACTTTTAAATCTTTAATTTCACAAAGCACAAAAACGCCCGACAAAGCGGGCGTCTTGCATCATCTGGTTCTCGCTTATTCAATAAACGAATGTGGTTTAATGCGATATGATTTTCTTGCATCATAAAGTCATACCAGATAAACGATATAGGCTGAGAACAGATCTATACGCAATTTTTTAGATATCATAAGCCTACTAATCACGTTAGTACGCTATACTTTTGCCGATCTTGTTCTAACAATCGTTGTTATTTACCACGATAAACGATACGACCTTTTGTTAAGTCGTAAGGTGTCAATTCAACTTTAACTCTATCTCCCATCAAAATGCGGATATAGTTCTTACGCATTTTACCGGAAATATGTGCAGTGATAACGTGACCGTTATCTAACTCAACTCTAAACTGTGTGTAAGGAAGTGTCTCGGTGACCGTTCCTTCCATTTCGATATGATCTTCTTTTGACATAGAACTCTTCAAATAGTGAATTAATTTATTGGTCGGGACAGCAGGATTTGAACCTGCGACCCCTTGCACCCCATGCAAGTGCGCTACCAGGCTGCGCCATGCCCCGACAAAATGAGGGTTAAATATTAGCAAATAAAAACAAAAATGACAAGAAACATCAGCGCCCCTCGTCATTTTAACTATTTATTCTCGTTAATCTTTTTCCAATTATTTTGTAGATGTTTCAGAAACTTTGATCTGCCCCTTTTCAAAAGAGGAGAAGATACCATCGCTTGATGTTACCCTTTTCGCTTTGGAGTCTTCAGCACCTGTAAAGTTCGTACGCTTCAGACTATCGGTATAAGCATCAACACCGCCACCTAATGCAGCATAAAGCATAATATCATTAATATGCTTCTCAAAATAAGTGGTCAATAACGCTTGTCTTGAGCTAAAGAGTGTACGCTGTGCATCTAACACATCAAGATAGCTTGCAATCCCATTCGTATAGAGAAGATTTGCTAAACGAAGCTGCTCTGAGGTTGTCGAGACTAAATTCTGCTGTGCTCTAAGCTGATCTGCTAACGGTTTTTTCGATACCAAGCCATCAGATACTTCTTGGAATGCCGTTTGAATTGCCTTCTCATAACTCACCACTGCCGCATTTTTACGAACATGAGATAAATCTAAATTCTGCGTTAACTTACCCCAGTTGAAAATCGGTAATGATAATGATGGACTAAATGTCCAACCACTATGACCAGATTTAAAGAGATCAGACAGATCACTAGAAGCTCTGCCAACGGTCGTTGTTAAACTAATACTTGGGAAGAATGCCGCACGCGCTGCACCAATATCTGCATTTGCGGCTTGCAAATTATATTCTGCCTCCATCACATCAGGACGTACTAATAATACCTGCGATGGTAATCCGACGGGCAAGTTCTCGGTAAAATGCGCCGTTCTTAATGGCAAGCCTTTTGGTAAATCCGTTGCGACAATCCCCACTAATGTATAGAGCGCATTTCGTGCTTTACCTAATTGCCCTTCAAGATTTGCAACTTGTGCTTGTGCAGAAAAAACCTGACCTCTTGCTTGTGCAAGATCTAGATCATTCGCAATACCTGCTGTCACTTGTTGCTGTACTAAGTTGTAAGAAGCGCGGTTAGAGTTTAATGTCTCTTTCGCAACGCGGAGCTGCTCTTGAGCAAGGACTTCCGCAAGATAACCGCGCGCAACACCAGAAATCAAACTAATATGCGCCGCTTTTTGCCCTTCTTCAGATGCTAAATATTTGGCAAATGCCGCATCACTCATTGAAGCTGCCTTACCGAAAAAATCAAGCTCAAAGCTACTGACACCGAAGTTGATAGATGATGATTCAGAAATCATACGACCATTTGGCAAACCTGTTTGTGGATTAGTACCGGTATTTGCAGCACCCGTTTTATTTCTAGAATAACCACCGCCCACATTCACGCCTGGCAATCGTTCAGAGATCGTAATCCCATAAGCGATTCTTGCTGCTTCCATATTCAAGGTCGCAAGCTGAAGATCTCTATTATTCTCTAATGCGAGTGAAATCAATTTCTTTAAACGAGGATCTTTGAAATATTGCTCCCATGTGATCTCGTAAGCAAAGCTCTGCTCCGCGAGTGTCCCTGCTTTTGCTGTGGATGCCACAGGGAAAGTATCAATAACAGGCAAGCCTGGTCGCTCATAATTGGGCGCCATAGAACAGGCGGCGAGAACAAATGGTGTGCCGATGAATAACAATGTTTTTTTCATAACTTAACGATCAACCTCTAAAGAGTTTGCTACAGGGCTAATATGAATGTGCAACGCCTAATCGATAGGCATTCTTATTACTAAATTTAATAAAGCATTGTACCAATCGACAACAATGTTGTCATCATTTTATATCTTTCCAAAGCCATAAAATCTTTTTTGCCAATATGGCGTATCAATGCGAGTAATTTCAACGGTCTTGCCTGTTCTTGGTGCATGAATCATCTTATTTCCCCCAAGATAAATGCCAGCATGCGAAACACTTTGGCCGTTAATAATAAAAAAGACGATATCACCGGGCTCTGGCGTTGTCGTCTTCTTAAACTGCTCATACATTCCAGCAGTATTACGTGGCGTATTAATGCCAACATTTTTATAAACATATTGGATCAAACCACTACAATCAAATCCTCTTTTTGGGTCCGTTCCTCCGAAAAGATAACGCACACCGAGCTGTTCTTTCGCTTGTGAAATTGCTGCACTTTTAGCACTTAAAAAGCTCTCTCTTCTCACATCCGCAAAGGAGAATGAAGCAAGCAGCGCCGCAACAATCAATAATGAGCTCTTCCAATTAATCATCAATCCCATCCTTATCGACCACACTATTCGTAAAATGAATCTGATTTCACAGATAAATTCAGGCTTTAATAGACAATTTTGCTATAATTTAGCCCTCGATAAATATCACCTATTCATCAAGGATATTACCTATGGCACAACATTTAGACAATAAAATTTTAATTGTACACGCAAATCAGCAGGATGCACAGAAAATTGCACGCCTACTTCGTGATGCAGAATACTACTCTGAGATTACCACGATCAAAGACTTAGCAACTGCTTTAGATCAATTCCCACCTAAAGCGATTTTATCGAATACGCCAGCTGAAATCGAAACCGTTCTTTCTGCTGCTGGCAAAAACATTCCTGTATTTAATCTTGATGAAACATCTGATCGTGATGCTGTCATTAGCTTCGTATCAGCACAAGGCATTCAGCCTGTTTGGAATGTGGAAGCATTTATCGAACATCATACAAAAGCCATTCAAAATACGGTGCAAAATGATGAAGTCATCCTCGGACTTTCCGGCGGTGTGGATTCATCAGTTGTCGCGGCGCTCATTCATAAAGCAATCGGCAAGCAGTTAACTTGTGTGTTCGTTGATACCGGCTTACTTCGCCTTAATGAGGGCGACAAAGTGATGCAAGCTTTTGCAGAAAACATGGGCATTAACATTATCCGTGTAGATGCTGAAGAGCGTTACTTAGAAGCGCTTAAAGGCGTTAATGATCCTGAGAAAAAACGTAAAATTATCGGTGAATTATTCGTACGTATCTTTGAAGAAGAATCTCGTAAACTTCCAAACGCAAAATGGTTAGCACAAGGGACAATCTATCCTGATATCTTAGAATCACTCAATACAAAAGATGGCGTTGCCGTTAAATCACATCATAACGTGGGTGGTTTACCAGAAGATATGGAGTTAAAACTTATTGAACCAATCAGCTCGCTCTTCAAGCATGAAGTTCGTGAACTCGGCGTTGCATTAGGTTTACCACGCGCAATGGTTTATCGCCACCCATTCCCAGGACCGGGTCTTGGCGTTCGTATCTTAGGGGAAATCAAAAAAGAGTACGCTGATATTCTTCGCCTTGCGGATGATATCTTTATCGAAGAGCTTATTAAAGCAGACCTTTACGATAAAACTTCACAAGCATTCGCCGTATTCGTCCCCGTAAAATCTGTCGGTGTTCAAGATGATAAACGCGTTTATGCGCACGTTATCGCACTTCGAGCAATCGAAACTATCGATTTTATGACCGCAAGAGCAGCCCATCTTCCATGGGATTTCATCGAACACGTTTCCACACGAATCATCAAAGAAGTTGAAGGTGTTTCACGTGTAACCTACGACGTCTCCAACAAACCACCTGCAACAATTGAGTGGGAATAATAGGTTGATATAGCTTTCTACTGATATTAAAAAGCCCGCGAATGCGGGTTTTTTATGTGTTTAATATAAAACGTCACTAGATCCTCAAAACAGCTTTCGCCTCAGCTAATGTTCTTGCGGAGTGTTCGGCATAAAGCTTTAATTCATTCAGAACCTTTGCGCCTAATGCTTCTTCAAACTGTACTTGGTTTGAATCTACGGCATATTCAGCTTGCCCACCTTCGCCGAGATTTGATTGAAAGATTCCGGCAGCACTGACCGGTAAAAAGTCTTCGTAGACAATTGGCTCAATCTGTAATGCGCCTTCGGCAATTAAGGATTTCAAATCGCCTGCATTGAATGTTCCTGCTTTGGCTCTACCTGAATTCGTTGGATAATAAGCAAAATATGCGAGTTCTTGGTCATGAAGCTCGGTGTAATCATCTGGAAAATCTGTGAAGTTTTTTGCGAGTAATTCATAGTAACGATCACTATTCGATTCATTTGCCGATCTGCCCATTTCTGCACGAGTCTTATTTAATAGCGCATCATAAAGCCGACGACCTTTCGGCGTTAAGGCAACACCTCGTTGTTCAATCTCCCCAAAACGCGCCGTATGACTGCCGGCATCTTCCCCTAAAGATTGATCCATAAAGGCACCTTTTCAGATAATGCTTTAAAACTTGTTTGACGGAGCAAGATTGGACATTTTCGTGTCGGTGAACCTTCAATGACCGCTTTTGGCATAATCCCTTTCTCCGGCATTAAACGTTGTACCGCATCAATATCCAAAGTTCTTGGCGTTAAATGATTAATATGCGGACCTTTAAATGCGACAACATCGGCAATCAAGCGATGTTGATCATGTAAGAGCTGATATTGCGCTTTGGTAACTGTAGAATTTTGGTGCCAGCAGAATGTCTTCAAAACTTCTGCGACAAAAAAATCGGCATCACTCTCACTCAAACCGCCCTGCTTTTCTGATTTCTCAATCAAACTAATTGCCTCATCGCTAAAGATTTTCCGCGAGGCTAATATCTCCAAAATTTCCTCACAAAGCACCAGATCCTCAATAAGTTCCAAACGCAGTAGTGAAGTGAATACTCGAAAAGGACTAATACGCAAGGAATCCTCATGAATGGCACGAAACGCCGTCGAGTGCACAGGAACGCCTGCAGGTGTTAAATCATAATATCCCACAGGAAGCATCCCCATGACCGCAAATAACCGGCGCATCATATGAAGTTCATCCGCCGTTCCTAAACGAATTGCGCCATGTCGTTCCTCATCTAAACGAGCCAGCTCATCTGTTTGTATTAACTGCGCTTTTAACTCAGGTTTGACCATTAAAGTATCTCGATTCACTTCGGCGACCAGATTCATCAAATCGCCATATAAAGGAACTTCCTGTTGATACATTACCGACATTTTTTCTGAAAATTTTGCTCGAATCAAATCCGGCGAGATGAAATGCTCATTTACCATAATTCCTTTCTAAAACATGTCAACGGCAAGATCTATCGATCACCTAAATAGAAGGTAACTCCTCACAATGGTAGATCTTAGCTCAATATTATTATTCAAATATCGCAAGCGAATCTTGCTTATTATTTCTTCATGATCGCTAATGCAGTTTATCATCATCAAACCAAATGCTCGGGGATTAAACAATGGAAAAAAACTGAGGAGATAAGTCATTTTTTTCCTACAACTTTACGGCAACGCTGTCATTTATCGGCACAACTTATAGATACAGCAGCTTAAACATTAAAAAAATTTAAATAAAATCTTTCAAAAACCTTCTTTAAACACTAACCATATTGTAAAAATACGCAAATAATAACAATATTATAAAATTTATATCTTATACTTACAATTGTCGAAAACAGCTATTTACCGGTGATACAAGGAATTTAAAAACAAGATCAAGAACATCAAATAAAAACATTTATTTGCAACTGTTTTCTTAATTATTAAAATTCAACTCCTTAGATCACAAAGTATTTTAATTTTAGAAAAGGTTTTAAAAATATGTGGAGATTTGGTTTACTCTCAATATTGCTTACAGGAAACTGCATCGCCCATGCCGCTTCCACATTAACTCTTGAGGGAAAAATTTTATTTTTCGGCACCATTGTTGAAGCTCCCTGCGAGTTAAAATCACAGACAGTTCCTATGGACTACTCAAGTGAACAAACAATTGCAATTTTGTCTAATGAATGCCTCCGCGATCAAAAAATAGGAACACATTCCATTCCCACTTTCAGAATGTCGGAATATACTCCCAAAAATATGACATCTGAAGATGCATATCATTACTAATTTATCGTAACGCAATATCTCTAAAGAGTATTGTGTGATTCAACAGTCCTATACGAAACTCTGACATCAATATATTTTCAGAGCATTTAAAAAGGCGACTTTCAAAGTCGCCTTCTTTTTTTATTTTACTTCCAATCAAGATCTCATCATTTCGTTGAAAGAAATCCCCAATCAATTTTACGATATCGTGATCGGGACAGATTTTGCTATCTTATATGCACCTATTTAAATCAACTCCACAACCGGAAAGTCAATTTCAGGATCAACAAAATTATTCAACCAATTGGTAAAACTATTGAGTGTTGCCAATAATGAAATCTGTACGATATCTGCTTCTGTAAATCCTAAAGATTTAGCTTCTTCTACCAATGAATCCTCTAGTTTTCCATGATTTTTAACAATACTCACAGCCAATGTCATTAGCATTTTTTCACGAGAATCATGACTCTCCCCTTTCTGTGCAGCAATACATTCCTCAGCCGTTAATCCCGCCATTCTTTTTGCCGTAAATGTATGTGCACTCACACAATAATGACACCCATTAAAATTCGCCACGGCTAAGGCTAATAGCTCTTGTTCACGTGCTGAAAAATGAGTTTGTGCATTAAGCTTTTCTTGCAAAACTAAGAATGATGTTAAGCTCGTACCATCAATTCCTAAAGCACCAAAAAAGTTAGGTAAACGTCCAAATTTTCCTTGTAACTGTGCTAAAACGGGTTTTGCAATGTCATCTGCTGTTTCTGGAGTGACTAATGTAAATTCTGCCATCGTTTAATGTCCTCTATTAAATCGCTATTTTTCTATGAAATGTAAAAACTCCAACCTATCTTACAAAACAATATATAAATTTACAATATATTATTATATATAAACATAGAATGTTCGTTATTCAGTGCGATCTCCTATCGCTGACCATTCATTCGAGAATCATGCGATTAAATAACGCGAGATAATCTTCTAAATAAATGCTTCTAATCATTACCTATTTTTGGTCAATTTGTGCTCGAACTTTGCAGAAGTGAATTGAGGCAACTCCCTTTAATGTGTATGATGTCAAGACTATGTAGCAAATCTGCGTGAGCAGATTTTTATAACCTAAGGAGATAGTTTTATATGCGTATTGTCCTGCTTGGCGCACCGGGATCTGGGAAAGGAACTCAGGCTGAAAATATTGTTAAAAAATTTGGAATCAACCATCTTTCAACAGGTGATATGCTTCGCGCAGAAGTGAGTGAAGGTACTCCACTCGGCCTCGAAGCAAAAAAAATCATGGATGAAGGAAAACTTGTTTCAGATGAGATCGTCCTTGGTATGGTTAAAAATCATATTTTAAAATCAGAAAATGGTTTTCTCCTTGATGGTTTCCCAAGAAACATCAATCAGGCAGAACAACTTGATAAGCTTCTTGATGAAATCAACATGCCGATCGAAAAAGTGATCTATTTCGACGTGCCATTTGAAGTCATCAAAGAGCGTTTAAAATCACGTGGTCGTTCTGATGATAACGAAGATACAATCCTCAAACGCCGTAAAGTATTTGAAGATGAAACATTCCCATTAGTCGATTACTTCGTACTTCAAGGTAAGCTCAAAACCATTAATGGTCACGGCGATATCAATGAAATCAGCGAAGAGATCTTCAAAGCGGTTGATCCTTCACTTTAATGAATCTATATCAGTACTATTGATGATCATCAGTGGTACGCTTAGAATATTGTAAGAATCAATGTCTTCAAAAAGGCTACAAGCAATGCTCCGTAGCCTTTTTGCTATCACAAGGTTATTTTGTATGAAAAAAAATATTATTGGTATTGTCGGCATTCTGATTTTCATTTCCGTATTTGCGTACTTTGGGCAAAATCTTTTTATGCCACCCAAACAAGGCAATATCGACACAAAGCCTTTCTGGATTGTTGAAACCACGCCAGATAAACTCACCGTATTTAATATCACGCTTAACGAATCGAATTTAGAAGAACTTATTTTTGTTCTCGGCAATCGTCTAAGCTTATCAATTTTTGAAGATGCTGGATCTAATCAAAAACAGTTAGAAGGCTATATTCGTGAAACAGATGTTGGTGGCTTTACGGCTCGTGTACCTTTCACGTTACAAACCAATGATACACAGATCGATGAGATCATGACATTTTTAACACCTAGTAAGATCTCGACTTCCAAACGCACAATTTATGAAATCCCTGAAGAGTTCCATTCAAGATTCTACGGCAATATCATTGAAACAATCGCCTTTATCCCAATGGCTGTCTCTCTTGATGAAACGGTAATCCTCGGTCGTTTTGGAGATAATCCGATTAAACTCCAAGAGAAAGATAAAGGCGCCTTCCATTATCTCTACCCTGAAAAAGGTGTTGATGTCTCCTTAGATGCTAAAGGCGAATACCAATCTGTGGTGCAATACATTACCCCCAATGAGTTTGAAGAAAAAGTGTTACAGCCACTTCGAGATAATGATGCGAAAGAAGTCCCACTACTTCAACGATAAGAGTTTTTTCATTAAAATCAGATCATAAAAATGCCGGCAATTAAAATATCGTCGGCATTTTTATGCACCATTCAAAACTATCGTCTTTTCGATTTTAATGATCTTGGTAATCATCACAGGTAAGCGATTAAACCAGACAGGCCAATATTTTCCCTAACGATGCATCACCTTTTAAAAAAACTTTTAACTCAGACAATTGAAAACCGATGTCACTATAAAATTCTCTCCAGTAAAAACGCTTGATTATCCTCGCCCAGTAATCTTATTAATAATAAAACTCGCAGCCATCATACCCATCGTTGCCGTAACAGTAATAATAGAGCCATAACCTTGGCAATTCAGTCCACCGCTCGCATTCTTCTTCGCTTGACTATTCTCTTTACTAAAGACAATCGGAACGCCTGCTTTTTTATCATGCGCCGGAAAATGATAATCTTTACGCAATAGCGCTTTTAATCTTGCACAAAGTGGATCGTGAAATGTTTTATTAAGATCATCAATCATCAAATCTTCTGCTCGTGTTTTCCCGCCGGCAGCACCCGTTGTGATTAGTTTATAACGATTTCGCTTCGAAAAAGCGATTAATGCCGCCTTCACTCTTACTTCATCCATCGCATCTAAAATCCAATAATTTTCTCTTGGATGCGTGAGGTAATCTGCTAAATTATCTGCTGTTAAAAAATCCTCAACAACCACAACTTCACAACGATCATTAATCTCTAAAATGCGCGACTTCATCGCTTCCACTTTCGATTCTCCAATCGTGGAAGTTAAGGCATGAATCTGACGATTGATATTACTCTCGGCAATATTATCAAGATCTATTAACGTTAATTTGCCAACACCACTTCGTGCTAATGCTTCTACCGCCCAAGATCCTACACCACCGATGCCAATCACCACAACATGACTCTCTTCTAAGCGCTTTAAGCCTGTATCTTCATAAAGCCGGCTCAAGGTTGAAAATCGGCGATCGTAATCTTGTGTCATGAATTCTTCTATCCCCTAAATAGTGCAATATATCTGTGCGCCCTATTTTACACATAAAAACAGAAAAGAGGCACTATTCGCGCCTCTCTTTAATATCATCTCATCAAAGATTTTATAGTTATTTCGGTTTAAAAATTACTATTGCAACTGCGGACTCGAGATTGATACAAATATACAAACATTCGCCCAGCGAGCCATCACCTTTTAAAAGAGTTTTTAATACAAATAAAGATCATCTACAACCGATTTCATGGTAAAACTTATGCTGCAAAACGCTCGTTGACTTTATCCCAGTTCACAAGCGCCCAGAAGTTTTCTAAATAATTCGGGCGACTGTTGCGATAATCGATGTAATAAGCATGCTCCCAAACATCACATGTTAAAAGTGGCGTTTGACCTGTCGTTAATGGAGTTGCTGCATTGGATGTTGAAACTAACTCAATAGAACCATCCGCATTTTTTACTAACCATGCCCAACCTGCACCAAATGTCCCTGCTGCACATTGATCAAATGCTTTTTGAAACTCTGCAAAAGAACCCCATTTTGCATTAATCGCTTCCGCAATTTTGCCTGTAGCTTCACCGCCACCTTGTGGTTTTAATGATTCCCAATAAAAAGTATGATTCCATACTTGTGCGGCATTATTAAACATCGGACCTGAAGATTTTAAAATAATCTCTTCAAGTGACGCATTTTCAAACTCAGTGCCAGCAATCATCGTGTTTAAAGTATTCACATACGTTTGATGATGTTTACCGTAATGATACTCCAAAGTTTCTTTAGAAATATGGGGTGCTAACGCATCAAGCGCATAGGGTAATTTTGGTAAATCAAATGACATAACCTTAACTTCCTCTCGTTAAATAACTATTAGTGGATCAACTTACAAAAAACTACAAGCTGACTTTCCCAGCAACATATTAACAGCAATCTTTCACTTACGCTCGTATTAGAGCTATTTCAGCAATAAAAAAGCCTACAAAAAATGTAGGCTTCTAATTTATATAGTTATTTCTGTAGGGATTTTGTAGTAATATGACAAACTTTTATTCTAGCAAAAACTCCCTCAAACTTATTTAGCTGCCGCTAAACGTCTATTAACTTCATCCCAGTTTACAACATTCCAAAACGCCGCAATGTAATCAACACGCACATTGCTATACTTTTTGTAGTAAGCATGTTCCCAAACGTCTAAACCTAAAACAGGTGTTTTACCTTCCATTAACGGAGAGTCTTGGTTTGCTGTTGAAGAAACTTCTAAGTTACCGTCTTTATCTACTGATAACCACGCCCAACCTGAACCAAAACGCGTTGCGGCGGCGGCTGCAAACTTCTCTTTGAATGCCTCAAAACTTCCAAATGCTTTTTCGATCCCTTCTTTTACAGAACCTGTTGGCTCACCACCAGCATTTGGTGCCATCACTGTCCAAAAAAGTGAATGGTTAGCGTGACCACCACCATTATTTTGTACCGCTGTACGGATATCTGCAGGAATTGCATTCATATCAGATACTAAATCTTCGATAGATTTTGCTGCAAGCTCAGGATGATTTGCAAGCGCCGCATTCACGTTATTCACATATGTTTGGTGATGTTTTTCGTGATGAAGATGCATTGTTTCTGCATCAATATGTGGCTCTAATGCATCATAAGCATAAGGTAATTTTGGTAATTCGTATGACATAATCTTCCTCCAATTGAGTAAGTAGACATTTTCGGATGCATGTAAAGCATTATTGAATAGAGGAGTCTTCCTTGACCTTATCATTTAACGTTATGGGGTCATTCCAATTTTCAAAAAAGCCTCACATGCAGCCCTCAAATAAAAAATTTGTTACCTATTAATTTTAAGCATTTTTATGATCTAACACAAGTTAGATCCTTATTCTTTCAATGATTGACTGAAATGCGCAATTATTTTTCGGTTTGGCGAAGTGGGATCGTTTTAGAAACCTTATCTAATACACCATTAACATAACGATGACTACCTTCTGCACCAAACTGTTTTGCCAACTCAACAGCCTCATTAATCACAGATTTATAAGGAATATCGAGCTGATTTTGCAACTCATAAACCCCCAACCATAAAATTGAGCGCTCGATAGGATCCACTTGCTCAACATCACGATCTAAAAATGGTGCAATCTCTTTATCAAGATCCGCACGTTTTTGCGTAATGTTTTGTAATAATTCATGGAAATACTCACTATTCGCTTCTGAAAACTTTTCATTGTCCGCAATGTTATTACTAATCTCAGCCAATGTACTTTGGGCGATTTGCCATTCGTACAATGCTTGAATTAAAAAGAATCTTGCAGATTTTCTAGATGCGATTAATTTACGCTTTGAAACAGACACGCTATTTCCCCTCTTCCTATTTAAATGAGAAAGCGCTCCACTAAAGGAGCGCTTATCTTTGAATCAGTTAATCATCAATATTAACGATTATTTACCGGCATTACGACGCTCTTCATGATAGATAAGACCAGTACCTGCTGGGATCAAGCGACCCACGATAACGTTCTCTTTAAGACCACGAAGGTGATCTCTTAAACCACGAATAGAAGCATCTGTTAAGACACGAGTTGTTTCTTGGAACGATGCCGCAGAAATGAAACTATCTGTCGCAAGTGATGCTTTCGTAATACCAAGAAGTACTGGTTGGTACGTTGCAGGAACGCCACCTTCAGCCACAACACGCTCATTCTCTTCGAGAAGTGCCACGTACTCTGCTTGCTCACCTTTGATAAACGTACTATCGTTCGCTTCAAGAATTTCCACTTTACGGAGCATCTGGCGAATAATCACTTCAATGTGTTTATCAGAGATCTTAACCCCTTGTAAACGGTAAACGTCCTGAATCTCTTTTACAAGATATTCAGCAAGTTCTTTCACACCGAGAAGACGAAGAATGTCATGAGCACTCAACTCACCATCAACGATGATTTCACCCTTTTCAACAGTTTCCCCTTCAAACACGTTCACATGACGCCATTTTGGAATCAACTCTTCATGCGCAATACCGTCTGAGTCAGTGATGATAAGACGTTGTTTACTCATTGTCTCACGACCAAAGCTCACAATACCTGTCTTCTCTGCAAGGATTGCCGCTTCTTTCGGACGTCTTGCTTCAAAGAGGTCAGCAACTCGTGGAAGACCCCCGGTAATATCACGTGTTTTCGATGATTCTTGCGGAATACGAGCAAGTGGATCACCAATAGATACGATATCCCCATCGTTAAGGTTTAAAATCGCCCCAACAGGAAGTGTGTACATTGCGGTAACATCAGTTCCAGGAATATTAAGCTCATTACCTGCTTCATCAACGACGCAGATAGATGGACGTTTACCACCCGTATTACGTTGTTTAGAGTCAAGAACGATCAAGTTCGAAAGACCTGTGATGTCATCCGTTTGTTTCTGAACGTTGATGTTTTCTTCAAAGTCAACAAACTTAATGTGACCTGACACTTCAACGATAACAGGAATTGTATGCGGATCCCACGTTGCAACGATATCACCAATTTCTACGCTACCACCTTCGTCAACAACAATCGTTGCCCCGTAAGGAACTTTATAACGCTCACGGTTACGACCAAATTCATCCATGATGATGAGTTCGCCCGAACGTGATGTTGATACAAGGTGATTATCCTTGTTACGAACAGTCTTCATACGTACAAGTTTAAGCGTACCTTTTGTTTTTACCTGTACGTTAGAAACCGCTGCTGAACCTGATGCCGCTCCCCCGATATGGAACGTACGCATCGTTAACTGTGTACCTGGTTCCCCGATTGACTGAGCAGCGATAACACCGACAGCTTCACCTGGGTTAACAAGGTGACCACGACCAAGGTCACGACCATAACATTTCGCACAAAGACCATGACGGTTTTCACAAGTAATTGCTGAACGAGCGATTAACTCATCCACACCTTTCTCATCAAGAAGCTCTACTGCCGCTTCATCAAGAAGTGTACCTGCTTCGAAGAGAACCTCTTCTGTTCCAGGAACATAAACATCTTCCGCTACAACAAGACCAAGTACGCGATCACGTAATGGTTCAACGATATCTCCGCCTTCAACGATAGGAGTCATAAGAAGACCATCAGTTGTACCACAGTCTTCATTAACGATCACTAAGTCCTGCGCAACGTCAACAAGACGACGTGTTAAGTAACCTGAGTTCGCTGTTTTAAGTGCCGTATCTGCAAGACCTTTACGAGCACCATGCGTTGATACGAAGTACTGAAGAACGTCAAGACCTTCACGGAAGTTTGCCGTAATTGGTGTTTCGATGATTGAACCGTCTGGTTTTGCCATCAATCCACGCATACCAGCAAGCTGACGAATCTGCGCGGCACTACCACGAGCTCCCGAGTCCGCCATCATAAAGATTGAGTTAAATGATGTTTGTTCAACTGTTTTTCCAGTTTTTTCATCAAACACTTCATCTTTACCAAGATTGCTCATCATCGTTTTTGCAACTTCTTCATTCGTACGCGACCAGATATCAATCACTTTGTTATAACGCTCACCATTTGTCACTAAACCTTGTGAGTATTGTGATTGAGCTTCTTTTACTTCCGCTTCAGCACGATCAATGATCTCTTGCTTTTGTGGTGGAATAACCATGTCCTCATAGCCAACAGATGATCCTGAACGCATCGCGTAGTAGAATCCTGTGTACATCAATTTGTCAGCGAAGATCACCGTATCTTTAAGTCCAAGACGACGGTAGCAGCTATTAATTAAGTTTGAAATCTCGCGTTTTGATAAAACTTTATCAATCAATGAGAACGGTAAACCTTCTGGAAGAAGGTCTGTTAAAAGGATACGACCAACGGTTGATTCAACGCGGCGATAAACTTCACCTTCTTCAGCATCTTCAAACATCACGATTGGAAGACGCACAGAAATTTTTGCGTGAACATCCAATTCTTTCAATGCATATGCACGATGAACTTCCGCTGTATCCGTAAATACGCGACCTTCGCCTTTCGCATTGAGGCGCTCACGCGTCATGTAGTAAAGACCTAATACAACGTCCTGTGATGGAACAATAATCGGCTCACCATTTGCAGGTGAAAGAATATTATTTGAAGACATCATGAGTGCACGTGCTTCAAGTTGTGATTCGATCGATAATGGAACGTGAACCGCCATCTGGTCACCGTCAAAGTCGGCGTTGAATGCAGTACAAACGAGTGGGTGAAGCTGGATTGCTTTACCTTCGATCAGTACTGGTTCAAACGCTTGGATACCCAATCTGTGAAGGGTTGGTGCACGGTTCAAAAGAACTGGGTGCTCAGTGATCACATGTTCGAGGATATCCCAAACTTCTGGAACTTCACGCTCAACCATACGTTTCGCTGCTTTAATCGTTGTCGCAATACCACGTTGGATCAATTGAGAGAAAATAAATGGTTTGAAAAGTTCAAGCGCCATCTGTTTTGGAAGACCACACTGATGAAGACGAAGTGTTGGTCCAACAACGATTACAGAACGACCTGAATAGTCAACACGCTTACCAAGAAGGTTTTGACGGAAACGACCTTGTTTACCTTTGATCATATCAGCGAGTGATTTAAGCGGACGCTTATTTGCTCCTGAGATCGCACGGCCACGACGACCGTTATCTAATAATGAGTCAACAGACTCTTGAAGCATACGTTTTTCGTTACGAACAATAATGTCCGGCGCTTCAAGCTCTAAAAGACGTTGTAAACGGTTATTACGGTTAATCACTCGACGATAAAGATCGTTCAAGTCAGATGTCGCAAAACGACCACCATCAAGCGGAACGAGCGGACGTAAATCTGGCGGAAGAACCGGTAAGTTTGTAAGGATCATCCAAGCAGGGCTATTACCTGATGCAATGAATGACTCTACGAGTTTCAAACGATTTGAAAGACGTTTGAATTTTGTTTCTGAACGGGTTTCTTGAAGTTCTTCACGCAATTGTGATGCTTCTTCTTCAAGATCAATCGCTTTAAGAAGCTCTAATACAGCCTCAGCACCCATGCGAGCATCAAACTCATCACCGTACTCTTCGATTGCATCTAAGAACTCTTCATCCGTTAATACTTGTCCGTGCTCAAACGGCGTTAAACCTGGCTCAATCACGACAAATGATTCAAAGTAAAGAATTTTCTCAATATCACGAAGCGTCATATCAAGGAGTAAACCGATACGACTTGGGAGTGATTTGAGATACCAAATATGCGCCACTGGTGATGCTAGCTTAATGTGACCCATACGCTCACGACGTACGTTTGAGAGTGTGACTTCAACACCACATTTCTCACATACCACACCACGGTGTTTTAAACGCTTATATTTACCACATAAGCATTCATAATCTTTAACAGGTCCGAAAATCTTCGCACAGAAAAGTCCATCACGTTCTGGTTTAAAGGTACGATAGTTGATAGTCTCAGGCTTTTTTACTTCACCATATGACCAACTAAGAATTTTTTCAGGTGATGCAAGACCAATCTTGATCGCATCAAAACCACCTTTATCTTCATTCTTAAATAAATTTAATAAGTTCATTCGTTATCTTCCAATGTATATTTAAAGAAATGTCTCTATATGAAACGGATCGGGGGAAAAGGATGAGATTACTCATCATCCTCATCAGCGACCGTATCAATATCGATACCCAGAGAACGGATCTCTTTAATCAGTACGTTAAAGGACTCAGGCATTCCCACTTCAATGTTATGTTCACCGTTAACGATGTTTTTGTACACTGCTGTACGTCCTGCAACGTCATCTGATTTCACTGTTAACATCTCTTGTAGTGTATATGCCGCACCATAAGCTTCAAGCGCCCATACTTCCATCTCTCCGAAACGCTGACCACCGAATTGAGCTTTACCACCCAATGGCTGTTGCGTAACGAGTGAATATGGACCTGTAGAACGAGCATGCATTTTGTCATCCACTAAGTGGTTGAGTTTAAGCATATACATGAAACCAACTGTTACAGGTCTGTCAAAAGCATCCCCTGTACGTCCGTCATATAACTTGATTTGACCTGATTCAGGGAGATCAGCTAAGCGAAGCATACGACGCATTTCATCTTCAGATGCACCGTCGAATACTGGGCTTGCCATTGGAACCCCTTTTCTTAAGTTACCGCAAAGCTCAAAGATTTCATCATCACTAAACTTCTCTAAATCAACTGTTTGTGCGCTGCCATCTTTGTTATAGATCTCATCTAAGAAACCACGAAGTTCTTGTGCTTTTGAATGCGACTTAATCATCTTATCGATTTTAAGTCCTAATCCATGAGCCGCCCAACCTAAGTGTGTTTCAAGAATCTGACCGATGTTCATACGTGATGGAACCCCTAGTGGGTTTAAGCAGATATCTACCGGCGTACCATCTTCCATATATGGCATATCTTCTTCCGGAACAATCATCGAGATAACCCCTTTGTTTCCGTGACGACCTGCCATTTTATCTCCCGGTTGAATACGACGTTTCACCGCAAGATATACTTTAACCATTTTGAGAACACCCGGCGCCAATTCATCACCTTGGGTTAATTTCTCACGTAACTCTTCGAACTTCTTATTTGAATCTTTACGTTGTTGCTCAAGAAGTTTTTTCAATTTCACAAGCTCTTCTGCTTGCTCTTCTGATTTAAGCTTGAGTTCTAACCATTTTTCACGCTCGATACCTTGTAAGTAATCTTCAGTGATCTTATCGCCCGCCTTAATACCTTTGTTACCCGCAGCAACTTCAGCATCAATAAGGCTCTTACCAACACGTTCAAAAAGGTCATCTTCAAGAATACGTAACTGGTCATTTAAGTCCTTACGTACCCCGCGTAATTCACGATCTTCGATCTCTTTCGCACGGCTATCTTTTTCAATACCATCACGAGTAAAGACACGAACGTCAATAACAGTACCATCCATTCCTGACGGAACACGAAGTGAGTTATCTTTTACATCCGATGCTTTTTCACCAAAGATTGCACGAAGAAGCTTCTCTTCTGGTGTTAACGTCGTCTCACCTTTCGGAGATACTTTACCGACTAAGATATCACCTGATTTCACTTCTGCCCCAATGTATGCAATACCTGCTTCATCAAGTTTAGAAAGTGCAGACTCAGAAACGTTAGGAATATCTGAAGTAATCTCTTCAGGACCTAATTTAGTATCTCGAGCAACACAGGTTAATTCCTCAATATGAATTGTTGTAAAACGCTCTTCTTTCACAACACGCTCAGAGATTAAGATGGAGTCTTCGTAGTTATAACCATTCCATGGCATGAATGCCACAAGCATGTTTTGACCAAGCGCTAACTCACCTAAATCTGTTGATGGACCATCTGCAAGAATATCTTTTCTTGAAACGATATCACCCTCTTTAACGAGTACTTTTTGGTTAATACAAGTATTCGCATTTGAACGCTGATATTTTGTGAGGTTGTAGATATCAACCCCAGACTGACCCACAATTGTCTCTTCATCGTTAACACGAATAATGATTCTTGTTGCATCAACATAATCAACAACACCACCGCGCTTCGCAACCACACAAACCCCAGAGTCACGAGCAACGATTCGCTCCATCCCTGTTCCTACTAATGGCTTGTCTGCATTTAATGTTGGAACTGCTTGACGTTGCATGTTCGATCCCATGAGAGCACGGTTCGCATCATCATGCTCAAGGAATGGAATCAATGCCGCTGCAACAGATACGATCTGTTTTGGAGAGATATCGATATAGCTGATCTGCTCTTTAGTAAGAAGTGTAAACTCCCCTTCAACACGTGATGCAATTAAATCATCAACAAATGCGCCTGTTTCATCAAGTTTCGCATTTGCCTGTGCAATTCCATAATTCGCTTCTTCATAGGCTGATAAGTAATCAACTTGATCAGTCACACGACCATCAATTACTTTACGATAAGGTGTTTCAAGGAACCCATAACTATTGGTACGAGCGTAACTTGCAAGCGAGTTGATCAAACCGATATTTGGACCTTCCGGTGTTTCGATCGGACATACACGGCCATAGTGAGTAACGTGAACGTCACGAACCTCGAAGCCTGCACGCTCACGTGTTAAACCACCTGGGCCAAGCGCAGAAATACGACGTTTATGCGTTACTTCTGAAAGTGGGTTATTTTGGTCCATAAACTGCGAAAGCTGTGAAGAACCGAAGAACTCTTTAATCGCAGCGCCTACTGGCTTCGCGTTAATAAGATCATGCGGCGTTAAACCTTCTGCTTCAGCAATCAATAAACGATCTTTAACAGCACGTTCGATACGCACTAAACCGATGCGATAAACGTTTTCGACCATTTCACCAACTGAACGGATACGGCGATTGCCTAAATGGTCAACGTCATCCACAGCACCATGACCATTACGAATCGATACGAGCTCTTTTAAAACATCAAGAATATCTTGATTAGAAAGCGTACCTTCGCCAGTATCACTATCACGACCTAAACGACGATTGAACTTCATACGTCCAACAGCTGATAAATCATAACGATCACTTGAGAAGAAGAGGCTTGCAAATAAACTTTCTGCTGCTTCTTTTGTAGGTGGTTCACCTGGACGCATCATACGATAAATTTCAATTTGCGCTTCTAATTGACTCTTCGTCGTATCTGCACGGAGCGTATCAGAAATATAAGCACCACGATCTACTTCGTTAGTAAAGATAACTGGAATTGTGTCAATGCCATACGCAACGAATTTTTCAAGTGTCTCAGCGGTAATTGCATCATTTGCAAGCGCTAAAAGCTCACCCGTTGACTCATCTAACACATCTTGTGAAAGCACACGACCAATGATGTATTCAAATGGTACTTCAAGATCTTTTACGCCAGCATCCTCAAGTTTTTTCGTATGACGAGCAGTTACACGGCGACCTTTTTCAACAAGCACTTCGCCATCTAATAAGATATCAAATGCTGCCATTTCACCGCGTAAACGAGCGGGAACTAACTCTAAGAATAATTTTTGTTTCTTAATTTTGAACGTATTTGTTTCAAAAAATTCCGCTAAAATTTCTGTATCAGATAATCCAAGCGCTTTAAGAATAATTGTTACATGAAGCTTACGACGACGATCGATACGAGCAAATACTAAATCTTTTGCATCAAACTCAAAATCCATCCATGAACCACGATAAGGGATAATACGAGCAGAGAAAAGAAGTTTTCCTGAAGAGTGGCCTTTACCTTTATCATGGTCAAAGAACACACCCGGGGAACGGTGAAGCTGAGAAACGATTACACGCTCAGTACCGTTAATGACGAATGTACCATTCTCCGTCATCAATGGAATTTCCCCCAAATACACACCACCACGACCAAACTGATCGATATCCGCTTCACGGATCTCTTTAATCTCACCAGTTTCTAAATCCGCGATTTTAAGACGCATACCAATACGGAGCGATGCCGCAAAAGTTGTCCCACGCATTTGGCATTCGCGAACATCAAACTCAGGCTCACCAATATGGTAGTCCACATATTCTAAAGAGAGACGGAAACCATTTGATGTTGCCGTTTTTGCTTTAATTGCTTCAATTGGAAATATAGATTGGAATGCTGCGTTTAAGCCTTGATCTCTACGATCTTTACGAGGCGTATTATCTTGAAGAAATGTTTCGTAAGAATCGAGCTGAGTTGCTAGGAGAAAAGGGACTTCTTGAACTTCAATTTGTTGTCCAAAGTCCTTACGGATGCGTTTTTTTTCTGTAAACGAATAGACCATGCAATGTGTTCCTCATAATGATGGGGAGTGAGACATATAAATTAATCCTTTGGCCAAAAGGCCTAATTTATACGCTCGAAAAATATTTTCAGAAGCTAGTAAAGGCTAGAGTCAAAACCCTAGCCTTTACTGTTCAATCTTAATTAAAAGAGTGCCTATTAATATTAGGCTGATAACAAATCATCTCTTCTAATTATAGCCTGATTATTTAAGTTCAACTGATGCGCCAGCTTCTTCAAGCTCAGCTTTGATTTTGTCAGCTTCTTCTTTAGATACTTGCTCTTTGATTGTTGCTGGTGCGCTCTCAACGAGTGCTTTAGCATCACCAAGACCAAGACCTGTGATTCCACGTACAACTTTGATTACGTTGATTTTCTTCTCGCCTGCTGAAGTCATTACAACATCAAACTCAGTTTGAGCTTCTGCTGCTGCGCCTGCTTCTGCTGGACCAGCTGCTACTGCAACTGCTGCTGTTACGCCAAATTTTTCTTCGATTGCTGAGATTAACTCCATAACTTCTGCAGTTTTCATCTCTTCGATTGCATTAAGGATATCTTCATGTGAGATTGCCATAATATAACTCCTAAAATTAACTTAAATTTTTGATTGGTTAATAATTCTAAATTTAGAACTATCAGTAAAACAATTAAGCAGCTTCTGCTTCTTTCTTGTCTCTTACTGAAGCTAAAGTTGCCGCAAGCTTCTGAACTGGTGCTTTTAATACCGCTAAGAACATAGAGATCGCCTCTTCCTTCGTTGGAAGTGATGCGATTGCTTTCAATTCTGAACCGTCGTAAACTGCGCCGTCATGTGCAATTGCTTTAACTGCTAACTTCTCATTCGCTTTTTCCTTAAGGAAATTGTGAATAACACGTGCACCTGCCACTGGATCTTCCTCATTCATTGAGAAAGCCATGATGATTGGTCCTACAAGACTAGGAATTGCATCTTCAAACTGAGTGTCTTTCAATGCGAGTCTTGCTAATGTATTTTTCACAACACGGATATCAACATTTGCTGATCTTGCCGCATTACGAAGAGATGTAATCTGAGCTACCGTAAGCCCGTGATATTCAGAAAGTACTAATGAATGTGCACTGTTTGCAACACCATTAACTTCTTGAACCACTACTTGTTTACTTTGCAAAGAACTCATTTTTCACCTTTACATTTTTGGTAATTTCTTACCACCTACAAACCCAAGCTATTACACTTGGCCCTACGGTAACCCTAATTTAGAACCACCGTCTACGTAGACCACAACGATATTGTAATTAAGCTCCCTTGGAATCCGCAGGAGCATCTACGGTCTTAGACTCACCTTTAATTAACGAGTAATCAAAAGATAAGTTCGTATTCTTTTATAAATACTTATACTGACGCTAAATCAACAGCAATACCAGGACCCATAGTCGTAGATACTGTTAATTTTTTGATGTAAACACCTTTAGCTGATGCTGGCTTCAAACGTGTTACTTCTGCGATTAACGCTTTTAAGTTACCGCGAAGTTTATCAACGTCAAAGTTTGCTTTACCAATTGCAGCGTGAACGATACCTGCTTTATCAGTACGGAAGCGTACTTGACCTGATTTTGCGTTAGTGACTGCTGTCGCAACATCTGGAGTTACGGTTCCAACACGTGGGTTAGGCATTAAACCACGTGGACCTAATACTTGACCTAATTGACCTACTACACGCATAGCATCTGGAGTTGCGATTACAACGTCAAAGTTTAAATCGCCACCTTTAATGCTTTCTGCTAAATCTTCGAAACCAACAACATCTGCGCCAGCAGCTTTAGCTGCTTCAGCGTTTGCACCTTGTGCAAATACTGCTACGCGAACATCTTTACCAGTTCCGTTAGGCATTACTGTCGCACCGCGAACAACTTGGTCTGATTTACGTGGATCAACACCAAGATTTAATGCCACTTCAAATGACTCTTCGAATTTCGCTGCAGGAACTTTACCAAGTAGAGCCACAGCTTCATCTAATGAATATACTTTTGAAGCATCAACTAATTCTAAAATTGCTTTTTGCTTTTTAGTTAACTTTGCCATATTACACACCCTCCACTTCGATACCCATCGAGCGCGCGCTTCCTGCAATGATTTTCACCGCTGCATCAAGATCCGCTGATGATAAATCTGGCTCTTTAGTTTTTGCAATCTCTTCTAATTGCGCACGAGTCACTTTACCAACTTTTTGTGTATTTGGTTTTGGACTACCAGATTTAATTCCAGCTGCTTTTTTAAGCAAATATGCTGCTGGTGGAGTTTTTGTAATAAATGTAAATGAACGGTCATTATACACAGTAATTACAACTGGAATAGGCATACCTGGTTCAAGTTGTTGAGTTGCTGCGTTGAACGCTTTACAGAATTCCATGATGTTAACACCATGTTGACCAAGCGCTGGACCGATTGGTGGCGATGGATTCGCTTTACCTGCAGCTACCTGCAAGTTGATATAAGACATTACTTTTTTTGCCATGAGGCGTTACTCCTATTGAACGGGTCAAGCGCATTTCTGCTCCCCAGTTTTAAAAGACTCAACATTGTACCACTATTTTCACACAGCAGCAACAATAAAATCTCTAGACATTACAGACCGTCGTCTTTCATAATATCTAGAGACTATTTTAATCTGGAAGCGGTTAAATAAAAACATCATCATCCACCCCACAACCAAGCAGTTAAATAATATATTAAATTTTTTCTACTTGACTAAATTCAAGATCCACCGGCGTTGCACGACCAAAGATCATAACAGACACTTTCAAGCGCCCTTTTTCTGAATCAACCTCTGTCACCGAGCCATTAAATTCATTAAATGGACCATCAATAACACGGACTTCTTCACCAATCTCATAAAGAACTTTTAATCTTGGCCCTTCTTCCGCCTGAGCAATGCGATTTAAAATCGAATTTGCTTCACGCTCAGAAATAGGACTAGGACGATCACTCTTTCCACCCACAAATCCAATCACTCTTGGAACACTATTTACAAGATGCCAAACTTCTTCATCCATATCCGCTTGAATTAAAACATATCCCGGAAAGAATTTTCGCTCACTTTTGCGACGCTTTCCATCTTTTACTTCAACAACTTCTTCAGTCGGCACCAAAATCTCACCAAACTTCGACTCAAACCCCTCACGAGCAATATACTCATGCAGCGCACGAACAACTTGTCCCTCGTACCCAGAATAAGCTTGTATCACATACCAATGCATATTTTTCTCCTACGAAAACGACAAAATAAATGAGATGATATTTTTAATAATAAAATCAACAAACATCAAAAACAGCAATGTGACAATCATCACAATAACAACCAGAATTGTCATTTTTCGAGTTTCATCCATGGTCGGCCAAACAACTCGACGAAGCTCCATTCTCGCTTCTTTAAAAAAGACAATTAAATTCTTACCACTTGGTGAAGTAAAAAACACTCCCGCACCAATTGCAAGCCCAGCAATCAAAGCACCAAAGGAATATAATACATTCACACCTTCAAAATAGTAGTAAGTGAAAATTCCGACCAGCGCAATCAATACAGCAAGCCAAACCATTCCCTTCCCACTTTTTACTTCTTGACCTTTCATCGGAGCAATTTTCTTAGAAGCTGTTTGTTCCGCTTTTATCACGTCAGACTTTTTCTTTGTATTCATCTTATTACTTCTCATTCATGCACATAAACTTTGCATTATACTAGATTATTTTAATTACATAAAATAAAAGCAGTCAGAAACTACTGACTGCTTTATCTTTGTGGCGGGCCAAGAAGGAATCGAACCCTCAACCTACGGTTTTGGAGACCGTCGCTCTGCCAATTGAGCTATTGACCCAAATACTGCTAGCAGTAATTATGCAATAACTTTAGCTACAACGCCCGCACCAACTGTACGACCGCCTTCACGGATTGCGAAACGTAAACCATCATCCATTGCGATAGGGTTGATTAACTCAACAACCATCTTCACGTTATCACCAGGCATTACCATTTCCACGCCCTCTGGAAGCTCACAAGCACCAGTTACGTCTGTTGTACGGAAATAGAATTGTGGACGGTAACCTTTGAAGAATGGAGTGTGACGACCACCCTCTTCTTTTGAAAGTACGTATACTTCTGCTTCAAATTTAGTATGCGGCTTGATTGAACCTGGCTTCGCTAACACTTGACCACGTTCCACATCTTCACGCTTAGTACCACGGAGAAGAACACCCACGTTATCACCTGCTTGACCTTGATCAAGAAGCTTACGGAACATTTCAACACCTGTACAAGTTGTTTTTGTAGTTGGACGAATACCAACGATTTCAAGCTCTTCACCAGTTTTAACAATACCTGATTCGATACGACCTGTAACAACCGTACCACGACCTGAAATTGAGAATACATCTTCGATAGGCATCAAGAATGCTTTATCGATTTCACGCTCTGGCTGTGGAATCCATGTATCTAAAGCATCAAGAAGCTTTTTGATTGCAGGGACACCAATCTCCGACTCATCACCTTCGATTGCTTTAAGCGCTGAACCTACGATTACTGGCGTATCATCACCAGGGAATTCGTAAGCATCAAGAAGTTCACGAACTTCCATTTCAACTAATTCGATTAACTCAGCATCATCAACCATATCTGCTTTATTTAAGAAAACAACGATATATGGAACACCAACTTGGCGCGATAAAAGGATGTGCTCACGAGTTTGTGGCATAGGACCATCAGCTGCTGAACAAACGAGGATAGCCCCATCCATTTGCGCCGCACCAGTGATCATATTTTTAACATAGTCTGCGTGCCCTGGGCAGTCAACGTGTGCATAGTGACGATTTGGTGATTCATACTCAACGTGTGAAGTAGAAATCGTGATACCACGCTCTCTCTCTTCCGGTGCGTTATCGATCTGATCATATGCACGAACATTACCACCAACAGCTTCGTTACCTACTTTTGTTAAAGCAGCTGTTAAAGTTGTTTTACCATGGTCAACGTGTCCAATTGTACCGACGTTTACGTGCGGCTTACTACGACTGAAAGTTTCCTTAGACATAATATCACTCTTTTAGATTAGATTAATTACACGGAAGGGGAATGGTGCTCATAACCGGAATTGAACTGGTGACCTCGTCCTTACCAAGGACGCGCTCTACCAACTGAGCTATATGAGCAAAATGGAGCGGGTGATGGGAATCGAACCCACACAATCAGCTTGGAAGGCTGAGATTCTACCATTGAACTACACCCGCAGAACTCATTTAAATTTGGTGGTGGAGGAAGGATTCGAACCTTCGAAGGCATAGCCGCCAGATTTACAGTCTAGTCCCTTTAACCACTCGGGAACTCCACCAAAGAAGTCATCATTATACACCGTGTTTTTGATCTGTCAATTTGAATTTTGTGTAATTTTTTACCACCCTTCAAATCAACCGAAAACTGTTATCTACACCACTTATTGCAGCTGATGAAACGCTTCAATAAACACCTTATCTTTGCCGTAGATGTCAGCACGGAATGAGATACTATCATCCTGAACTCGAGTTGTCATGTATAAAGTATAGACAGGTATCTTTTTATCCTTCGCCAAACTCACATGAGCTTCTGAAGTCCTTGTAAAAGCCTGACTTATACGATTTTGATCCCAACCCGCCTCGCCTAAAAAATACTCAGCCAATTCTTCTGGATTCTCGATACGAACACATCCAGAGCTGAAATCACGAGAAGTTCTATTAAAGAGTGATTTCGATGGCGTGTCATGCAGATAGATCGCATGCTCGTTAGGGAACATAAACTTCACGCGCCCTAATGAGTTGTAATCGCCGGGATCTTGTCGTAATTGGAACGGGAAATTATTACTACTATATAAAGACCAATCCACACTTCCAGGATCAATCTCTTGACCGCCTCTAAAGATCTTGATCTTAGAACGATTCAGTGCATAAGGGTCTCGTTTCAAGCGAGGAAGAAAATCTTTCACAGCCATTGATCTTGGAACATGCCAATAAGGACTAAAGACGATATAACTCATAGGTGACATAAAAACAGGCGTTCTTCGAGCATCACGACCAACGATCGTTTTTGCATTCAAGACCTCTTCCCCATCCTTTACGACCGAATAACGGAAACCGGGGATATCTACTGCAACATAATGATCCCCCATTGTTGCCGGCATCCAGCGCCATCTCTCCATGTTAATTTGAATCTGCTTAATGCGCTCTTCATTTGAGCGGTTCAATTCCGCAATAGTCTTACGCCCAGGTGCACCATCTGGCTCTAAAAGATGTGTTTTTTGAAAAGCTTTTACCGCTTCTACCATCTGAGCATCATAAATATGACTATCTCCAGCCTGATACCCAAGATAATTCAAACGATCTCGTAATAAAGCAATACGCTCACCACTCATGCCCAACTTAATAGTGGCACCATCAGGAACAATTGCTGGCTCGAGATCAGCTTCTCGATACTTAAATGCCGTTAACGCACGTTTAAGATTCTGATATTCAGGATATTGTGGTGCAAGATTACCCATTACAGCTTTCAGATCAGGACTTTGCAAGGCATCAATAAACGTCTGGCTTACATCAATCTTGCGACCATCTAATAACCATTCTGAGTCTTTGCGCTTAATTTCAGGAATACCCAACACCATATCTCGAATATACGCCAAACCACCATCTTGCAATAGCTCAGTGAGTTCTACTTGATGAGCCGAAATATTCCCACTTTGTAAGAGATTCTCTATTCGTCCCACGTGATAAAGCGATGGGACTAAGCCCTCTCCCTCACTTTCTAACAATATTTGATACAGCGACTCGCCTTGCGGCGTTAAGCCTTTCGCTGTTACAAGATCAATAGCTGCAGCCTCGCCATTTAAAGCTTTATCCAAATAATTTTGTTTGAAATTCTGGCGATCTTTAACTGATAGACGAGATTGATATTGATATGGCTCACCTGCCGCCGCGGCCTTTTCTGCCCACAAAGCTGCTCTTTGTCGATAGTCGATCGCTTCAGCTGGCATCGTAAATGCTTGGAAGTTCTCTAATATTGCTTCAGCCTCTTTCTGCTTTTGCTCTGCCGTTTTCGGCACATAAGCTGATCGCGAAGAAGGTCTCACAGTAATAGGTTGACTCGCTTTAGGTTGAGGTTTTACCACTTCTTTCTCAGCATCTTTCGGCGCCTCAACGACAACAGGCGGCTTTTCCTGCAAGGTCGTAAGCTCTTTCGTTGACACTTCTCCCGAAAAGATACTCTCTAATGAAGAGATATTGTTTAAATCAATCTTAATCTCTACACTTTCTGCCTTACTCGGTGCAGCCTGCAATAATGCCGGCATTAAAGCGAACGTCAAACTAACAGCTATTAGATTTCTTTTCATTCTCTTATATCTCTATCTATATATGGGTAACCCAAATACTCCTCTCATTCTCAAAAGAGAAGCATATTCATTTGGCAAGACAACTCCAAGCACCTGACTATTATACGTTATTTTCTTATATTCCAAACTAATTGCGTTGCAAGGCATGCAAGTCATAAGGCGTTTCTTGATAAACGCAATAGTTCAACCAATTGGCAAATAACATATTTCCATGAGAGCGCCACGTCACTAATGGCGTATTTGCAGGATCATTGCCCTTATAATAATTCTCAGGAGGTTCAATCTCCGCACCCTTATCAATATCACGACGATACTCCCGATCTAACGTATCCGCATCATATTCGCCGTGCCCCATAACGTAAACATGACGAAGATCTCTATTTACCACAATATGTACACCAGCATCTTCCGATTCTGCCAAAATCATGAGATCTTCATGTTTTTCAATATCTTCTCTTCTCACTTCAGTATGACGACTATGCGGCGCATAAAAAGCATCGTCGAAACCGCGCAACAACTTCACATTTTGCTCTAATACTTCATGTGCAAAAACGCCAAATCGTTTCTCTTCTAGATCATACTTCGGCACGCCGTAACGATAATAGAGCCCTGCTTGCGCGCCCCAGCAGATATAGAGCGTTGAAAAGACATTCTTATCTGCCCATTCCATAATTTCTTTAAGTTCATCCCAATATTGAACTGCTTCAAAGGGCAGCGTTTCAACCGGCGCACCCGTAATGATAAACCCATCAAAGTTTTCATCTTTCACTTCATCAAAGGTGCGATAAAATGCATCTAAATACTCTTTATCCGTATTCTTGGGTTGATAGGTCTCGGTGGCTAAAAATACCGGTTCAATTTGTAGAGATGTATTCCCGAGAACTCGCAATAGCTGAGTTTCTGTTACCTCTTTAAGTGGCATCAGATTTAAAATTGCAATCTTTAATGGACGAATATCTTGTGCAATCGCACGATCTTCATCCATCACAAAGATATTTTCATTCTTCAATACTTGATATGCCGGCAATTGGCTAGGAATTTTTACAGGCATCGTGGCCTCCTTCATTTTTCATAGACGCAAATATTCATAGAGTAAGTTTATTCGATCTCCATCAATATGCTCTATGGGAATTTTTTATCAATGACTTCCCATGATCACGGAAATATCCAATGAGAAAAGAGCTGTTTAATGTTCATAAACAGCTCTCTTGTGAGATCATTCATCTCAGTAAACGCGCTCTATTTTTGAGATTTTGCTAATGCTTGATCAATATCTTCAATAAGATCATTCACATCCTCTAAACCAATTGATAGACGAATCAATTCCGGTAATACCCCGGCTTTCTTCAATCCCTCTTCATCAAGTTGAGAATGCGTTGTACCTGCAGGATGTATCACCAAGCTCTTCGCATCTGCCACATTCGCGAGCAAAGAGAAGATCTCTAAACTATCAATAAACTTGATACTTGCTTCTTTGCCACCTTTCACACCAAATGTGAAAATTGCACCCACACCTTTCGGGAAATAGTGCTGCGCACGTGCATAATATTCACTAGATTCAAGTCTAGGATGTTTTACCCACGCAACATGGGGGTGTTTTTCTAAGTATTTTGCAATTTTGAGCGCCGATTCCGTCATTCGCTCAACACGAAGACTCAAAGTCTCCAATCCTAAAAGAATTAAGAAAGCATTAAATGGACTAATACACGCACCGGTATCACGTAACAATTCAACACGGCATTTCAAGATATACGCTTGCTCACCAAGATCCGCATATTGCAAACCATGATAAGCCGCATCTGGCGTGTTAAAGCCTGGATAACGGGGATTATCTTTAAATTTAAAGTTACCGTTATCAATAATCCCGCCGCCAATGGATGTACCATGCCCACCGATATATTTGGTTAGCGAGTGAACCACCACGTTGATGCCGTAACTCTTGAGATTGATTAAATAAGGGGTTCCGAAAGTATTATCAACAATCGTCACGATCTGATGCTTCTCAGCAATCTCGACAATTTTTTCAATATTCGGGATATTAATATCTGGGTTACCGATACTCTCAAAGAAGATCGCTTTGGTTTTATCGTTAATTGCTGCTTCTAAACCTGCTAAATCTTCAGGCTCAATAAAATGCACTTTGATACCAAATTGAGATTGTAGACGATTATTAAAAAGCGTATAAGTGCCGCCATAAATCGTACTTAATGTGATGATTTCATCACCTGGCGTTGCCACATTCAAGATTGCATAAAGAATCGCTGCCATTCCTGAACTTGTCGCTAAACCACCCACGCCGCCCTCAAGCGCCGCAATGCGCTTTTCTAGAACATCAGTTGTAGGATTCATGATACGCGTATAGATATTCCCCGGCTTTGCCAAACCAAAAAGGTCCGCCGCATGCTGAGAATCGTCAAAAACATAACTTGAAGTTTGGTAAATAGGAACGGCTCTAGAACGGGTTTCGTCAACCACTTGGCCGGCATGAAGCTGTAGAGTATCAAAACTCCAGTTTTGGGTAGTCATTAAAGAACTCCTAAATTTTATTGGTTTCACACAAGGATTGTGTAGAAGAAAGTCGTAATCGCGCGAAGTCCAAAAAATTAGAAACGTAAACTTCAACGCTTAAGGAATAGCTATATCGTACCCACATCAAGAAAGCAATATCTAGCGCTAAATTCCCCTATAACACACGCGCTACTACCTACTTCAAAAAAGTCCTAACATCCTATTTTACCAATATGAATCATAAGCCCTTTTATGACCATTGATCTTCTCCTAATATCTCAATAATCCTTAAGAGATAACCATCTTGCTCCAATAGACTTCTCACGCTTTATGCTTCCTATTAAAAATCATCTTCCTTTTCAAAACTTTCTTGATTATTCTGCTTATTTATCTCATGTTATAGAGATGATTTATAAAGATAATTATAAAACGATATCGATTAATACCAATATTAGATGAGATACAGATAAGATTGTCGGGAGGTACATTATGGCAAGTGGTTGGGCAAAAGATGGTGCGGAGCAAGAGCAGATCGATGCAACGATCGATGATGCGATAGCTCGCATTAAAAGCCAGATCAAAAATGGCGAAAGTGCCCTGCATTGTGAAGCGTGTGAATCAGTGATTCCAGAAGCTCGCCGGCAAGCTGTTCCCGGCGTGTCTCTTTGTATCAAATGCCAAGAAGCATTCGATAAACAGCAAACCGCATTTAGTGGCTACAATCGCCGAGGCAGTAAAGATAGCCAACTGCGCTAACAAAAATAATGCCGGTAGAAATATTATTCCACCGGCATCGCTTTACCACTTAATCATCAATATTCTCGCCACTGATCTTGGAGAGAGAAATTGCGAAATATTGTCTCATTAAGCACTGTAAACTTCTTTGCCGGCAATATATGTTGCGGCAATTGCGCGATCATCTCCTAACGTCATCTGAATAAAGAGCGCTTCTTCCAAGCTCTCGGCATACTTCATGCGATATTCAATGATCGGCGTTGATTTCAAATTAAGCACCACAATATCGGCTTCCATTCCTACTTCTAAGGAACCGATTTTATCTTGTAAAGATAGGGCTTCTGCCGTGCCGCGAGTCGCGAGATAAAAGGTATGAAGTGATGAATATGGCGCTCCATTCAGTTGCGCGGCTTTATAGGCTTCATTCATTGTTTGTAAAATTGAAAAACTAGTCCCGGCCCCTAAATCTGTTGCTAAGCCAACCTTAATCGGACGCTCTGCCTTTTTCGCAAGATGCACATTAAACGCGCCCGATCCTAAGAAGAAGTTAGAAGTGGGACAATGTGCCACTGCCGAACCTCGCTCATTGAGCACATGAAATTCTCGTTCTGTCAGATGTACGCCATGCCCATAAATCGCGCGATCACGAAGCAATCCATATTGATCATAAACATCTGTGTAATCTTTTGCTTTCGGGAAAAGTTCCTTCACCCACGCAATCTCCGACAGATTCTCTGAAACATGAGATTGAATCAACGTATCTGGGTATTCCGCCGCAAGCGCACCTACCATTTCTAGCTGTTCATGCGTTGATGTCGGCGCAAATCTAGGCGTAATGACATATTCTGCGCGCCCTTTTTGATGCCATTTTTCAATCAATGCTTTCGATTCGTCATAGGCTTTTTCCGGCGTATCTAATAGTGCTTCCGGCCCATTTCGGTCCATACAGACTTTTCCTGCCATAATGCGCATATTAAATTTTTCCGCTTCAGCAAAAATCGAATCCACAGATTCTGGAAATACCGTACAAAAAATCGTCGAGGCGGTGACCCCATTTCGGCGCTGCTCACGTAAAAATACTTCAGCTACTTCATCAGCATGGGCGCGATCTTTAAAATTTTGCTCGGCAATAAAGGTATAGTTATTCAGCCAATCAATAAGCTGCTCACCATATGCAGCGATAATTTGCGTTTGCGGATAATGCACATGACTATCGATAAATCCCGGCATGATTAAACTATCAACATAATGCTTCACTGGAATATCTCCCAGCGTTGGTAAAATTGTCGTCGCAGCACCGATCGCACTGATCTTTTCTGCTTCCATCACCACAATCGCATCTGATTCATACCAAAAACATTCCTCAACTGGATGAAAAAATGGATCTTTCTTAAACGATAACATCGCTCCACGAATCGCGATTTTGGTATCTTTCTGCATCACGGACATGAACTTCACCTTTATGATTTCGTCTTTATAATTTTAATACTGATAGCCGATTGAACCGAGTGACGCATCTTTGAGCGCCGATTCTCAAAATTAGATCTGAAGTACTTTTCCATGAACCGTACTTCTCATGAATTATCTTTCATTGAAGATAATTTTCAGAAAGATATCATTTTTCATCACAAAAAAATAGGCTTTTCCCTAAAATTCAAAAGAATCAGATCTCTTTTTGCCCCAGATTAAAGATGCTCGTCTAAGTTCTGAGATTGAATCTTTTGGTAAAAATGCGTAAAGTCAGCTAAAAGAAAACCTCAATTATTATTCGTTAAAGAGCGAACTTATGCAGAAAAACACGCCCCAACTTCATGCGTCATCCGAGCCGGATCTTATTGATGACATTATTCAAAAGTGGCAAGCGACCGATATTCCTGAAACCACTTATATTGGTACCGAAATCATCGGTAGAATGTCTCGCATGAATGCCTTTATTCAGCTTCAAGTGGAAAACAATCTCGCAAAGCACAATATGAATATTGGTGATTTCAACTTACTCGCCGTACTTCTAAGAGAAGAACCGCAAGAGTTAACGCCCGGCAGAATTCAAGAATTAATTTTGGTCTCTTCCGGCGGTTTATCCAATCGTATGACAAGACTTGAGGCAAGAAATCTTATCGTTCGTTTACCGGATCCGAATGATCGCCGTGGCGTCATTGTAAAATTAACGCCGGAAGGAAAAGCGCTCATTGAAGCTGCTGCCCCAACGCATTTAGCACTTGAGAACAAACTCGTCAAAAACCTCACGGAAGATGAACAAACAACGCTCATTCCGCTCCTTAAAAAAATGCTCAGTGATTTTGAGAGCTAAAATATTTCACGAATAACTGCACTCATTAAATGTGTGAAATGCCAACATTTGCAGCTCTTAGAGCGCTAACCACAAAGGGCTGAATATTCTTAGATTATTCAGCCCTTTTACTCTTCAGATCAATTTTGCATAAATCTGTGACTTTCGCTTATTTTCTCATCGAATGACCCAACGCTTAAAGCATCAAATGAATCACCGTATGGGGATCTTCCGCCATTAAATCTCCCGGTTCTGGCGCTGTTTCATCAAACATTGAGAATCCATAATCCGTCAACAATCGTAATGCCGGCACATTATCCGCATAAACATCCATATATTCTGCCGATAATTGTTGATGCGCAAAATAGAGCAATGCGCGCCCTAATCCTCGGCGTTGATACGATTTTGCCACAGCAATTCGCTCAATAGAATCTTCTTCTACGGCAATCATTGCTATTAACTGATCTGTTGTTGTCTCAAAAACCCCATAAAGTTTACTAATATTGGCTAAAAATACCTGTTCGCTTTCTACTTCCCGGCGATATAACGTTTTTCCCGCAAGCTGATTGCTCTCTAATAAAGCTTGGCATAACAATTGTGCCGCCGCATGAATCTCCGTTTCGGTTTTAAGTTTTCGAAGAGAAAATGCCGGATCTTTTCCGCCTTTCGCTGCATCTTCGATAAAAAATGTCTGCTGAATTTTCATAATTTTTCCTACAATCCATAATTTTGCCGACTATTATCGCTTGAATCATTTCTAATTTCTCAATAATTCTTTGTAAATGATTCTTTTAAAAGCAGAAGCATCGCTGGAGAGAATGCTTCTGCTTTTAACAATCTCGTGCCAGCAGTAATGGCGAATCATATTAAGTAGAAATAGTTATAAGAGTAATCCAACTATCTATCGATATTTCTTTTATGAATATAAAAATCCTCTATCCAAGTATGGTCATATCAATCACAATAAAAAATGCCGGCATCTTAACGATTACCGGCATTGATTAACATTGATTAGACTTTCAATTTAGATCCTTTCAGAAACAGAAATCGAAGTTAAACTTCTCGGACATCTAAGATATCTGAAATAGATCTCCCATTACATCTGACTAGGATCTTCTACTCTGCCTTGCGGATGTGTTTGATCATAGTTTTTCGCCACTTTAGAGAATTTTGCCGTAATCATTGCACAAATATACGCATAAATACCGCCCAAAACGGCGCCTATCGGCGCGACAATCAATAAACGATAATTAAATGCTTTTAAACCGAGCATATTGGCGATCGGCTCATCAATCACTAAAACAAAACCAACTAAAATCAGCAGATAAAAGAACGTTAAGATAAATCCTCGTTTCATCGCGGCCATTCTAAATGCACCATCTAACGGTTGATTGCCAAATGCGCTCATCCAAAACCCTAATAATAATCCTAAGGGTAAAATGGCAGAAAAGGTAATAATCGAGAATGGCAAAATGCGACTCAATTGAATCGCATCTTGGATGCGATCAGCCACCATGATATTTAAAACCGTATAAGCAATCCCAAAAGTGATCAATGCAAAAAGCCCAAATAGGTAGAAAAACGTCAACGTAATCCGTCCACGCTGATTCTCTTGATATCTTTGATTCGCCGAAATTGCCATAATGAACTCCTTTTGTGTCCGATATAAGCGATGAAATTGTGACAGCACATTGAGGAATATTTTATCATATTGACAAATATTTAGACAGCACCTTTGATCTCACAATATGACGAAAATCAGGAAGTTTACCCGTTTCTCACGATGATCCATTCTCGGAAAGATTGCCCCTTTTAATCCTTATTTCGGTAACATAGCAGCACGCATAATCGTTTTAGCATGATGATTCAGGAGTATGAACCATGAGAATTCTTCACACCGCAGATTGGCACTTAGGTAAATTGATTCACGGCATTTACATGACCGAAGATCAAGCCTATCTTTTAGATCAGCTGCTTGCCTATATTTCAGAGGATGCGCCGGATCTCATCATCATTGCCGGCGATATTTATGATCGTGCCATTCCGCCTGTGGAAGCGATTGATCTTCTCAATCACTTTCTCAATCGTGTCGTTTTAGAGTTAAAAATCCCCATTATTGCCATCAGCGGCAATCACGATAGCCCCAAACGTTTACGATTTGGCAGCGATTTTCTGCAAGAAAAAAACTGCCATCTTATTACCAAACTTGATCCCACATTCACGCCAATTAAACTACAAGACGAATTTGGGGAAGTACATTGTTATGCGATTCCTTATGTGGAACCCGCAGAAGTTCGTGCGCTATTTCAAGATTCCACTATCACAAGCCACGATGATGCATTTGCCGCAATCATGAAACATCTCACACCGAAACTCGATCCAAAGGCACGAAATATCCTGATTCTGCATGCGTTTGTGATTCATTCCTCAACGCCGGAAAAACTCACTTCAGAATCGGAGCGCCCATTAGCAATTGGCGGCTCTGAATATATCTCTGCCGACCATTTTGCAGCATTTGATTATGTAGCGCTCGGGCATCTGCATCAAGCACATAAGATTAAAGAGGAAACAATTCGTTATTCCGGTTCTCTTCTTAAATATTCGCTCTCTGAAGCTCATCACGAAAAGGGGATTTTAGAAGTGACCTTGCCGGCAAAAGCAGACAACATCTGCATTGAAAAGATCACTTTTACGCCGAAACGAGATTTGCGAGAAGTTCGCGGCACATTGAAAGAGATCTTATTAATGCCGGAAAGCGATGATTATTGTTTTGTCACGCTCATCGATGAAACGCCGGTTTTACAACCGATGGAACAGATTCGCACCGTTTTTCCCAATGCCATGCATGTTCGCCGAGATTTACAGAAGAGTCGAACCGCAGCAGAAGATCAAGCTCGGTTAAAAACCATTCAAAAAACGGATGATCTCTCACTATTTCAAGGATTTTACGAAACACTGATTGAACGAAAAGCCGATGCACAAACGCTGAAGATCTTTACCGAAGCGCTTGCCGATATTCATCAAGACCGTGACCAAAAATAGGGGAAAACAATGCGTCCTTTAAAACTCACATTAACGGCTTTTGGTCCTTATCATCAAACAGAAACCATCAATTTTGAAGCCTTAAAACCGTACGATCTTTTTGTCATTTCCGGCAATACCGGCGCTGGTAAAACCACGATCTTTGATGGCATTTCTTACGCCTTATTTGGCGGCGCTAGCGGTGAAGATCGCAAAGAAGCCATCTCGCTCCGTAGCGATTTTGCGCCCGATGACTTACCGACAACCGCCGAACTGCTCTTCTCCCTTCGCGGCAAAAATTATCGTATCTTTCGTCAATTGCCCTATCTTAAATCCGGCAATAAAAGTATCACGCCGGGAAAAGCTGAACTTTATGAGATTGATCTCGATAACCAAGATCTCTTTAGCGAAATCAATGCCGTTGATCGACAAATTACCTCAGAAGTTGATAAAAAGATCTTCGAGCTTTTAGGGCTGAATAAGGCGCAGTTTAATCAACTTGTCATGTTGCCACAAGGTGAATATCAGCGCTTTCTCACGTCAAGTACCAATGATAAAGAAGCGATTTTACGCACCGTTTTTAATACCGAAAAATATCAAACGCTCATTCAAAATCTTAAAATTCGCCGAGACGAACAGCAGCAAATCGTCTTGCAATTAAGTGCCGCACAAGCCCAACTTTTACAATCGCTCTTTACTCAATTGCCGGCGCGAGATTCTCTGCTCTTCTCTTATCAAAGAGCCGAAAATGGCGAGTTAAAAACTGAACTTCCGCTGATCAATCCGCAACAAGCACTCAATGGACTGTCGATTGAAACAGCGCATTACCAGACAATAACGACAGAGATTACCGATCATCTACAACAAAAACGAGAGGAGATTCAAAAGCTACAAACGGAGATTGCCCAAGCTGAATCGATTCATCAAGGCTTTCAACAATTACAAGCCACTGAACTCGCGCTGCAAAAGCATCAACAATCCGCCACAGAGATTCAAAATACGCGGCAAAAGATCACACTTGCCGAACAAGCCCAACCGATTGAGCAGCCTTTTGAATCCGTGACTCGTTTACGAGAAGAGGCGAAAATCGCGCTGACAAATCTCAAACAGAGCGAATCGCAACTATCAGTGGATCAAACATCTGCGGAAAATGCACAAAAGCAATATGCCTTAGAACTAGCAAAAGAGACGGAGAGAACCGAGCTAACAGCAGAAATTGTTATGTTAGAAAGTAACCAAGCGCGAGTCGAATCATTAGCAAAGTTGCAAATAGCCCAGCAAACACTCACCGAATCAAACAACGCTCTACAAACACAAATTATCGAAAAAAAGGCCACCATTACGCAAAAAAATGGCGAAAAATTACAATTAACAACGGCCTTACAGACAGCTGAAAAGTTCGCAAAACCGGTATTCTCACTCACCACATTGCAACAAAAACTGATCGAAGTAGAGAGCCTTTTTACAACGCAAAAGAACCGAGAATCAGAACTACTCTCACTGAAATCATCCGCTAAAAATAGGGCTGAGATTGCCGAAAAAGCCCAAGCACAACTAGATATCGCTTATCAAACATGGATTGATAACCAAGCTAAACAACTGGCCGAATCGTTAAATCCTGGAGATCAATGCCCTGTTTGTGGCAGCAAAGAACATCCGGCATTGCATTCACAGCAGATATTACAATCCTCGCAACATGATTCGTCATCGGCGGCACAAACAGTATCTGAACAACTCATAATGACGCCCAAAAATGCCGAGGAACAATTATCTACCGCGCAAAAAGCCGCTATTAGCGCCAATGCGCAAGCGCAACAATCGCAATTGCAACTCACACAACTCACCGCAGAGATTAGCAAACAGCAGCCACTCATTACACAAAAGCTCATCGATATTCAAAATTTTTGGCAAAGTGAAGATGCGGCGATGCTTAGCGATATTGATCTGCCGGTAATCACAGCAGAAATCTCCCTTTCTGAATTAGAAGCAGTAATCACATTTGTCAAAAATGCGAGTCAAATCGCGACCGAAAACCATCGAACTGCAACCAAACAGCGAGAAGCGATCAATACTCAAGAAGTGGAAATTTCGCAGCTGAGAGAAGTCCTCGAAACTATGCAAGCATCGCAACATCAGCTTGAACAGGAACTAGCAACCAAAAATGCTGAAATTGCTACAATTACGGCACTAATTCCGGCAGAACTCCAAGATATCAAGCATTTTCAGTACCATCTGCAATCCAAAAAATCCTCTTTAGCAGCGCTCAAATCAGCATTAGAAATGGCGCAACAAGCGAAAGCAAAGTGCGAACAGCAACTGGCGGTATCACAACATCATGTCACCACTGAGAAAGCTCGTGTTGAGCAGTTAGTCAATGCCGGCAAAAAGGCTAGAAAGCAGTTAGATGAAGCGTTGCTTGCGGCTGGGTTTTCCCAAGAAGATTCAAATGGGCAAACGATCGCTGATGAAGCGGCATTTATCAAAGCTCGTTTAGAACATTCACAAATCAAAATACTGAGAGAAGCGGTTCAGCAATATGATCAACAGCTCGAAATTTATCAACAACAAATTGCCGAGCTAAAAACGCGACTAAAAGATCAAACACTTGTCGATCTCACAGAGCTACAAGCCACATTAGAAACCGCAGAAACAATATTTTCACAACTTAATACGGCATTAGCAGATGCCAAACATGCGTTAAAAATTATTCAAGATGCTACAACTAAAATTGGGGAGAATCGCCAAAAACTAGAAACAGAAAGTGATGCGCTGCACAAAATTATGGAAGTACATGATTTATTACGAGGTGATAATCCGCAGAAGCTCTCCTTTGAGCGCTATATTTTGATCGAATATTTTGAACAAGTGATTGCCGCTGCCAATCTTCGCCTGCAAAAAATGACGAATGGTCA
>Ga0079226_10000076_pt1 | contig 56696 bp, 55 predicted proteins | sample Poulit2014_FD_76345 | JGI IMG/M metagenome (GOLD analysis project Ga0079226, IMG submission 76345) | Agricultural soil microbial communities from Georgia to study Nitrogen management - Poultry litter 2014 | ecosystem: Environmental > Terrestrial > Soil > Agricultural land | place: USA: Georgia...
CCCCGTACTACAATGAGCAACTAAAGCACCTCGAAGAGGACAGTAACATGACATACATTTCGATTATTGAGCGTCAAGGGATTGAACAAGGCATTGGCCAAGGCCGCATCAGTACCCTGCAAAGTACCTTGCAAAAACTTCTGCAGCTCAAGTTCGGCGAACTGGCTGCTGAGTACGAGCAGCGCTTGCTCCAAGCCGAAGAAGCAGAGCTGACGCTGTGGACCGAGCGGGTACTCTTTGCAGAAACCATCGAAACGGTGTTTGCTGAATAAAGCGTATGATTTGGACAAGATGCAGCTGCGAATAATATCGTGGTCAACACACACGCGGGCATCACTGCCCGCCCTAAGAGGTGCGGATCTAAAACAATCCCGTAGCGTGGGCACGTGTGCCCACGCGGAAACGTGCTTTAAGCGCTAACAAAAACCTCGCAGATTATTAACGGTGAGTTTTTTAATGCCTCTGAACCACAACACTCTGTACGAACGGGTCATGCCCGCGACAGTCATCCCAAGCCTGTATCCATATAAACAAGCACCACGCTTACCAACTTTCCAAGCAGGCTGCGCAGGGTCTGTGGCAAGCGTAGCCATGGATGGCGCAGCGCCCGAATCGAGACAGGATGTCGCGTTGAGGGAAGAACAGACTTAGCGCAGCGCGCACACGCAATACTGGCTTGCCCTTACTCTGCGTAAACTTCTTGTTGCGAGCACGCTTTTTCTAAAGCGGTGTGTTATTTAATAGGCTTAGAGCGGTACACCCACTCAATCTCAGGGTAGTCAGCAAAAGCCTCGGGGAATAAATATTCGCCACGCAGTAACGGCGCGTTGATTTGCTGCCATTGTGGCTGGAAAGCGGTGGCGCTGTGTTGTAGGGCATCGGCCAGCAGGGTGGTGCAATACAGGTGCTCGCTGCCGCGTTCAGCCAGTACAAAAGGTTGCCCCAGTTGTTGTAAAGCGTGCTGGGCGGCCTGTTGGTTTTCTTGTGCAGTGAGAAAACTTGGCCGAGCAATGGCAAAGTGGCGGGCCAGTTTTGGCTCAATAAATTCACTCAAGGTTGAAGACAGCACTTGATTGGCTCGTTGCGGATCATCATCGGTGCTGGCATGCACAATTAAGGGTTCTGGCTGCAGACTGACGAGCATGCCAATGTGCGAGAACTGACTGTTGCTGAGGGTTTGAATGAGCTGGCTTTCGCTGGAGGTGCCGGCGCGAAACACCCAATCGCCCACCGCCAAGGGCGGCAGCTCAGATAAAGAGAAGGCAGGGCGCGTAGCGGGTGCTTGCGCCATGTACAACACAGCGCTCAAACTCAAAACAGCAAAGAGTACAACGATGCGCAGCGGCTGCTTGCCCCTGCGCAGAACGGTGCTGAGCATACCCAGTGCCCTTACAGTGAGATTTTCCAGCCGTTATCCGTTTTAACCAGTGCAATGTTTTCACGTTTTACCGGTGCATCTTCTTTTTTATAGTGAATAGTGGCGACCAAGTTGGCCCGTGTCTTATCGGCATTGTATTCAGCTTTGGAATAGCTGATGTCTTTAACGCCGCCCATGCTAATGGCGCGTGTGCTGGTTTCAGCAAGCAGCATGGTCAGTTTGCCGCGGACTAAATCTTCGTGGCCTTCGGCAGCATCAGCAGGAATATATAAAGTATTCATCACCCCTTCAATATCATTGGCTAACACTGCATCAATGTAGTTTTTAGCGGCTTTTTCTGGGGTGCTATTGGCGGAGCAAGCGATTAAAAATGCCGCAGTAAGTAGCACGAATAGACCGTTACGTAGCGTCTGCATGGAGAGTCCTTGTGTGAATGAAAGAAGACCGTGCAGTATACCGCTTGCACGGCTGTATTTGCGCAGATAATCAATGGCTATTCACAAAAGCAACTGTGCGTTTAGTGATGCCGCTACGTGCTAGTCTGTTGGTTAACGCTGCTAAAAATAGCGCCTTGTTATGGCAAACGATGCTTTGCACAGCAGGCCGTACAGCAATGGGCTCAGCAATTACTAATGCTGGGCAGCTCAAGTGACCTGTGCGTGCTAGCAGTCTTTAATTGGATTCAGAGGAGTACGCTATGACCCAGTCGACACAGAGTAACCGCCGCATCCTGTTGGCATCACGCCCCCATGGCGCGCCAACCGCGGACAATTTCAGACTAGAAGAGCAGGCAGTGCCAAGCCCAGCTGAAGGCCAAGTTTTATTGCGCACTGTGTATTTATCCCTTGATCCTTATATGCGCGGGCGGATGAGTGATGGGCCGTCCTATGCGGAGCCGGTCGCCGTGGATGATGTCATGCTCGGTGGCACCGTCAGTCGTGTGGTCAGCTCTAAGCATGAAAAGTTTAAGGAAGGGGATTGGGTGCTGGCCATGAGTGGTTGGCAAGATTATGCGCTCAGTGATGGTTCAGAGCTGATGCCGCTGGGTGATGCCCCACAGCACCCTTCCTATGCCTTGGGTATTTTGGGCATGCCGGGCTTTACTGCTTATATGGGTTTGCTGGACATTGGTCGACCAGAGCAAGGCGAAACCCTAGTGGTGGCTGCGGCAACCGGGCCGGTGGGTTCCACGGTGGGGCAAATCGCTAAACTTAAAGGTTGTCGCGTAGTAGGGGTGGCCGGTGGTGCTGAAAAGTGCCGTTATGCGGTAGAAACCCAGGGTTTTGATGCCTGTATTGACCACCATGCGGACGACTTTGCAGAGCAGCTGGCCCAGGCCTGTCCAGAAGGTATTGGTATTTACTATGAGAATGTTGGCGGCAAAGTCTTTGATGCGGTATTGCCATTGCTCAATACCAGCGCGCGGATTCCTGTGTGTGGCTTGGTGGCCAACTACAATGCCACAGCCTTACCAGCAGGGCCCGATCGCTTAGCGCTGCTGATGAGCACCATTTTAATTAAGCGCTTAACCATGCGTGGCTTTATTATCTTCGATGACTACGGTCCGCGTTATCCAGAGTTTCATGCGGACATGCAAAAATGGCTGGCTAACCAGCAAATCAGCTACCGTGAAGATCGTGTGCAGGGGCTGAGCAATGCACCAGAGGCCTTTATTGGCTTATTACAAGGCAGTAACTTCGGTAAGCTGGTGATTCAAGTGGGCCCAGAAGAGCCGTAGTTTTTGTTAGATTAACTGGCTGTACGATTCACCAAGCAAGGATGATTTAATGATGCTGACCCCGACGGATGCGCTGCGTGCTTATGCAAAAATGATGAACACTTTGAGTGTGGATGCGTTGGAGCCAATCCTGGACGACAACTTTGTATACGAATCGCAAGCGGTATTTACTGCGCTAGAGTCTAAGCAAGATTTTTTAGACTATATGCGGCCTAAACTGGACACTGTTAAAAGCTCGAACGCTGTTGTTTTTGCGGAAATGGGCATGGTGGATGCCTATGGGTGCTATCAACCCTGCGTGGTGCTAGCGCAGCACAGGAAAGACAATCTGCTTGCTCTGGTTATAGCTGAGGTCAAGGCCAATAGGTTATCTCGGTTAGACCTCTGTCTAGTACCTACGCCAGACTGTGCTGAACGCAGTGGAGAGTACCCCGTATAGAAGTTTAAGGTTAGTGTATGTTTGTTGCGTGGCTGACTTAGATTATAGAGACATGATGCTTCCAGACACATTCTTCAATCGACCTTCACTTGAGCTGGCGCCAGATTTGCTGGGCAAAGTGATTCGCCACCGTTTTCGGGGGGTGTGGCTCAGTGCGCGGATTATTGAGACCGAAGCTTACATGCTCACCGATAAGGGCAGTCATGCATCCTTGGGGTACACCGAGAAGCGCCAGGCCTTGTTTAAAGATGGCGGTACCATCTATATGTATTATGCACGGGGTGGTGATTCGGTTAATTTTAGTGCCAAAGGCCCGGGTAATGCGGTGCTGATAAAGTCCGGTTATCCGTATTTTGATGAATTATCCCCTGAGTCCACGCTAAGCATTCTGCAAGCCAATAACCCTGACCGCCAGGGTCGCCCGCGGCCACTGGAAAAATTGTGCAGTGGGCAAACCTTGTTGTGCAAAAGCCTAGGGTTGAAAGTGCCGGACTGGGACAATCAACGCTTTGATCCCCAGCGTTTGTATGTGGAGGACTGTGGCTTGCGGCCACAACAAATCATTCAGACCACTCGTTTAGGCATCACTAAAGGCCGCGATGAGCATTTGCCGTACCGTTTTGTGGATGCCGAGTATGCACGCTATTGCACGAAAAACCCGCTGCGCCGTGGGCAACGCGAAGGTCAAGATTATTGGCGGCTAAGTGGCGAGCAAGGCGCGCTTAGCTTTCCTTGACCACATCAGCAGCCAAGCTGCGAATTGACCCCAGTTGCTGGCTGAGCAACAGTAATTGGGTTTGCAAAAATCTTAGGGTGTCATCCTCTTCTTCAGGCAAGTCACGTAGTCGATAAGACTGTTGCAGTTCTGCATCACTGTGCACGTCAATGGGTTCAAGTTTAGTCAGTTGCTGAGCAATTTTTTCCAAGCTGCCAGCGATCAGCTGCGCCTCTTGGTTGAGCATTGGGTAGCTGGGTGCATGGGCGAGGCTTTCGCGGTGTGCGCCCAGCGCCGAGATGTAGCTGAGTAAGGTGTGTGACAACAATAAAAAGCGAAAGCCAATATCGGTTTGCCGACGAAAGTGGCCGGGTTCTTTAAGCATGTTGGTCAAGGTTCTGGACAGCCTGGCATCGGCATTGTGGGCTTCGCGACGGGCGATGCGATAGGCCATATCATCGGTTTTACCTTGGCTGTATTCCAGCATGATTTGTCTGAGGTAACGGCCGTTACTGCGCAAGGTTTCCCCCAGCGCCACATTTAAGCGGCGGCCTTGCCAGTCCGGGAGGATCAGGAAAACCGCTAAGCCGGCAATGGCGCTGCCGATTAATGTATCCGTGAGGCGGGGTAAAAATAAGTTATAGCCATCACCAATTTGGTTAAAGCAAAACAGTACCATCAGAGTAATAAAAGCAGTGGATAGTTTGTAGTGGGTGGTGCGCGTGGCGAAAAAAGCCACCCCAGCAGCCACTGCAATCAGCGCTTGCAGCCATAACTCTGGAAACAGCTCCAGCAGTACCCAGCTGGCCGCTAGGCCCATTAGGGTGCCGGTGATGCGCTCCACTAAGCGTGCTCGGGTGGCTCCGTAGTTGGGGCGGCAGACAAATACGCTGGTCAGTAAAATCCAATAGCCTTGCTCTGGATGCAACAGCTGCATAATGCCATAGCACACCGCAACAACAACACTGAGACGTAGGGCATGGCGAAATAACAACGAGTCTAGATTGAAATTTTGCCCGATCCGCTCGACCGCCTCTTTGAAGGTTTGTGGGTCGCGATCAAAAATGGTGTCGTTTTTAGTGAGTGGTGCAGCGTCAGGGTTGGCTGCATCACGTAGCAAGTGATCTAAGGCGCTCAGGTTGTTGGCCAGCGCCCGTAATGAACGCAGCAAATCGCGCCATTCCGGATTGTTTTGTTGTCTAAGGTAGGCAATGGCGGCTTGTAAATCTTCCAACGCCTGACTGTGGCCGCCGCCATAATCAAACGGCTGGCGCAGCTCAATGGCTTTAGCCAATGCTTTACAGCCATCACCTTGCTGGCGCAGCAGCCGTAAACAGCGAAATAGCACATCACTGTGGAAAAAAGTTTCTGCCAGCTGCGAGTAGGGGTAATGGGAGGAGCTGGCTCTTTCGTGAATGTCTTGCGCTAAAAAATACAGCTTTAAGTAGCGTTTTACTTTGCTGTTACTGCGGCCATCAACGCGATGCAAAATAATGTTTTTAGTGTCATTTAAGGCCGCTACTACACGGCTGTTTTGTTTGGCAATGGCTAAACGGTGCCCCTCGATATCTATGTTGCGCAAGGGTTCAAACAGTGCAGACTTGGCTTTTAAATAGTCGCATTGTTCGCGAAACAGGCGCGCGAGGCTGTGCTGTAAGGGTTGTTGGGAAAACATTCCGTACCAGGCCACTGATAGCACTGCATAGAGGCTGGCGCCGGCCACTAACAACATCGGTTGTTGCCAAATTGACGTCAACACGAAACTGCTTTGCTCTAAGCCAATCATGCTGTAAATGGACAGAATCAAGGTGGCAAAGGCGATACTGGCATAACGTTCACCCAATGCGCCCAGCATGATTAAGCAGAAGGTGGCAAGGCTTAATACGCTGATAAACAGCCAAGGGTAAGGGTGCAGCAGCTCTACGATAAGTGCGGTCAGAAAGAAACAGGTTAAGGTAACCCCACTGGCAAATAAACGACCTTGCCAGCTGTCGTCAGACTCCGCTAGAGCACTGGCAATCACCCCAAGAAACAGCGGCGTGAGCAACTCCATTTGCTCGCTGTACCAACTCCAAGTCATGCAGATGCTCAAGGCGATAAAAAAACGCAAACTTGAGCCAAAGCGCTCGAGTGCCCATAAACGACGCAAAGAATGACTTAACGAGAGGGTGCCCATCAATACTTGTTCCTTATGCCAGCCAAGGATTGGCGACAGCTATAGATAAGATTCAGGCTGGCATAACAGGCTTAAAACGGCAAGCAATTACCACGCTAGGCAGACTGCTCCCAGAGATTTTGATCTTGCAGGCTGTGGGTGGGCACATAACGGGGTTGACCATTGATTGCTTCAAGCTCTGTGGTCCCTGCCAATTGATGCACGATTCGATAACGCATGCCTTGGCGTTTATCTTGTAAGGGGTAAAGGCGGTCAATTTGCTCTGTCAGTGCGCTTGCGGTTTGCATCAAGTAACTCCATCTGAGTGACGAATCCAAGCTTTAGGGTAGGCGCAGATGATGCTGGCGGCTAGTATCCCAAAGGGTAATAACACTGTTGTAGCAAATTGCTGTGACACCTTGATGATGCTTGCAGCGGGCTGATGCTAGAGCAGGCTGTATAGGATGCAGTTGTTCGTTAATCACGACTCGTTTACTCAGTGATTCTTAGCCTATATCAACTTATCTTGATATAGCTGTTGCCGTGCTCAGCATCTACGTCTAAACTGCTTGCCCTATGAGTACAGCAACGCAATTGCCCACCCCCAGTCCAACGGACGCTCTGGCAGCCTTTTGTAAAGCGGCCAGCGAACCCTTGCGGCTGAATATTTTACGGGTATTGAGCAATGACTCTTTTGGCGTATTGGAGTTGGCGCACATTCTTGCCACAGGGCAATCAGGGGTCAGTCATCATTTAAAAGTGCTGGCGCAAGCTGGTTTGGTCACCTCGCGGCGCGAAGGTAATGCGATTTTTTATCGGCGCAGTTTGCCGCACAATGAGAGCGCTGATGAGTGGCTGCACCATGCATTGCTCAATAGTTTAGACGAGCAACCCATAGCAACGGATGTGCTGCAGCGCATTGGGCATGTCCATGGGCAGCGGGCACAAGCCAGCCAAGAGTTTTTTGAACGGATGGCCGGTGATTTTCAGAGTCGCCAAGATTTAATTGCCGGTTTGCCGCAGTTTCGTGACAGTTTATTAGCCTTGCTGGACTCACTGACCTTTCCAGCTGGTGCGACTGCTATCGAAGTTGGGCCCGGCGATGGTAGTTTTCTGCCTGAGTTGGCCAGCCGCTTTGCGCAGGTTCAGGCCATCGACAACAGCCCGCAAATGCTTGAGCTGGCACGCCAGACCTGCGTTAAGCAAGGTTTACACAATGTACAGTTACAATTGGCAGATGCCTTGCACGACACAGTGGCCGTGGCCGATTGTGTGGTGGTGAATATGGTGCTACACCATTTTGCTGCCCCGGCAGAGGCCTTGCGACGCTTGGCACAGCTCGTCAAGCCCGCTGGCAGTTTACTGATCACTGAATTATGCCGTCACGACCAAGATTGGGCCAAGCAGGCCTGCGGCGATCTCTGGTTAGGTTTTGAGCAGGACGAGCTGGCCCATTGGGCCATTGCCGCAGGACTGATACCCAGTGAAAGTCTTTACTTGGGTTTAAAAAATGGCTTTCAAATTCAGCTGCGGCATTTTGCCAAGCCGGATTCAAAAAGCACTCTCACGCACCGGTAGTTAAAGGAACCGACATGAGCGAATACTCAATTTTTACCTCTGAATCTGTATCTGAAGGGCATCCCGATAAGATTGCAGATCAGATTTCTGATGCAGTACTGGATGCCATTCTCACTGAAGACAAACAAGCGCGAGTGGCCTGTGAAACCTTGGTGAAAACCGGGGTGGCGATTATCGCCGGTGAAATCACCACCGATGCGTGGATTGATTTAGAGCAGCTGGTGCGTGATGTGATCGTCGATATCGGCTACAACAGCTCTGATGTGGGTTATGACGGCGCCACCTGCGGGATTATTAATATTATTGGTAAACAATCATCCGAGATTGCTCAAGGTGTCGACCGCAGTAAGCCAGAAGAGCAGGGTGCTGGCGACCAAGGTCTTATGTTTGGCTATGCCAGCAATGAAACCGATGTATTAATGCCTGCGCCTATTACCTTTGCCCACCGCTTAATGCAGCGTCAGGCGGAGGTGCGCAAAAGCAAGCTGTTGCCTTGGTTGCGCCCCGATGCGAAAAGCCAAGTCACCTGCCGCTACGAGGCTGGCAAAGTAGTGGGCATTGATGCGGTGGTGTTATCTACTCAGCACAACCCTGACGTCTCGCAAAAAGATCTGCATGAGGCGGTGATGGAGCTGATTATTAAGCAAACCTTACCGGCTGAATTGCTGCATAAAGACACCCAGTACCATATCAACCCAACCGGCAAGTTTGTGATTGGTGGGCCAGTGGGTGACTGTGGTTTAACCGGCCGTAAAATTATCGTCGATACTTACGGTGGTATGGCACGCCATGGTGGTGGTGCCTTCTCCGGAAAAGACCCCTCGAAAGTGGATCGCAGTGCCGCCTATGCGGGCCGTTATGTGGCAAAAAATATTGTTGCCGCCGGTTTGGCTGATCGTTGTGAGATTCAAGTGTCCTATGCCATTGGCGTGGCTGAGCCCACTTCAATTTCTTTAAATACCTTTGGTACCGGCAAAGTCAGTGATGAAACCATCATCAAACTGGTGCGAGATATTTTTGATTTGCGCCCCTATGCCATGACGCAAATGTTGGATTTGTTACACCCCATGTATCAAGCCACAGCGGCTTATGGCCACTTTGGTCGTGCGCCTTATGAAATGACCGTAGGTGACGACAGCTTCACTGCCTTCACCTGGGAAAAAACCGATCGTGCCGAGGCTTTACGGACTGCCGCAGGTCTGTAACAGGCACTAAACAACAGCTGTGTGCCAAGCATGCAGCTGTTGCTGTTTTCGTTAGCAAGGCTGAAAACAGCGAGCAAATTGCTATAAAACACCGTCAGTTCACCGCAAACCTGCGTTTGCCCGGTCATAAAGGCCGCATTTTTAGCGGTTATCCGTTATCATGGCTTTTTTTAACTATTGCAACGTTTGCTCACTGTACTCAGGTGGGCGAAAATAGCTGCCTTTATCTTATTTATAGCGTCAGGAGATTCAGTAATGCCCAGCCGTCGTGAGCGAGCCAATGCCATTCGCGCCCTCAGCATGGATGCTGTGCAGAAAGCCAATAGTGGACACCCGGGCGCCCCAATGGGCATGGCGGACATCGCCGAAGTCCTGTGGCGCGATCATCTGCAGCACAACCCAAAAAATCCAGACTGGGTTAACCGCGACCGTTTTGTGTTGTCCAACGGGCATGGCTCAATGTTGATTTACTCATTGCTGCACCTCACCGGTTATGATGTCAGCATTGATGATCTTAAAGCGTTTCGCCAATTAAACAGCCGCACCCCAGGTCACCCCGAGTATGGCTATACCGCCGGTGTGGAGACCACCACTGGTCCCTTAGGGCAAGGTTTGGCCAATGCGGTGGGTTTTGCCTTAGCTGAAAAAGTATTGGCCGCGCAGTTTAACCGTCCAGAACATGAGATTGTGGATCACCAGACCTATGTGTTTTTAGGTGATGGCTGCCTGATGGAAGGTATTTCCCATGAGGTGTGCTCACTGGCCGGTACTTTGGGTTTAAATAAACTCACGGCGTTTTATGATGACAATGGCATTTCCATTGATGGCCAAGTGCAGGGGTGGTTCACCGACGACACCCCACGCCGCTTTGAAGCCTACGGCTGGCATGTGATCCGTAATGTGGACGGCCACAATCCCGATGAAGTTGAAGTTGCCCTTGAAGCCGCTCGGGAAAGCGATAAGCCCACCTTAATTTGCTGCAAGACGGTGATTGGTTTTGGTTCGCCCAACCAAGCCGGTAAAGAAACCAGCCATGGTGCGCCATTAGGTGATGACGAAATTGCCTTAACCCGCGCTGAACTGAACTGGCCGCACGCACCCTTTGTGGTTCCAGAAGAGATTTACGCAGAGTGGAATGCCGAACAAGCTGGCGCTAAAGCCGAAGCCGAGTGGGACGCCCGTTTTGCTGCCTACGCCGCTGAGTTTCCAGAGTTGGCCGCTGAGTTTAAGCGCCGCATGGCCGGTGAACTGCCTGCTGATTTTGCTGAAAAAGCAGCTCAGTACATTGCTGAAGTGGCCGCCAAAGGTGAAAGCATTGCCAGCCGTAAAGCCAGCCAGAATAGCTTAAATGCCTATGGTCCCTTACTGCCTGAATTACTCGGTGGTTCTGCAGACTTGGCCGGCTCCAACTTAACTCTGTGGGATGGCTGTAAAGGCGTTTCTGAGTTGGATGCCTCCGGTAACTATGTGTACTACGGGGTGCGTGAATTCGGCATGAGCGCCATTATGAATGGTGTGGCGTTACACGGTGGCTTGATTCCTTACGGTGCCACCTTCCTGATGTTTATGGAGTATGCCCGTAATGCGGTGCGCATGGCGGCACTGATGAAGCAGCGTGTGCTTTATGTGTTTACCCATGACTCCATTGGCTTGGGTGAAGACGGCCCCACCCACCAGCCCATTGAGCAGCTGACCAACTTACGCACCACGCCTAACTTAGACACTTGGCGTCCCTGTGATGCGGTGGAATCTGCGGTGTCCTGGAAGTATTCACTGGAGCGTAAAGAGGGCCCCAGCGCGCTGATCTTTAGCCGTCAGAATTTAGACCACCAAGCCCGTAGCCCTGAACAAATCGCCGCCATTGAGCGGGGTGGTTATGTGCTCAGAGACTGCGCCGGTGAGCCTGAGTTGATCTTAATTGCCACGGGTTCAGAAGTGGGCTTAGCGGTGCAAGCCTATACTGCATTGACCGAACAAGGTCGCAAGGTGCGTGTGGTATCCATGCCCTGTACCACAGTGTTTGATGCACAAGATGCTGAGTACAAGCAAGCGGTACTGCCCATTGAAGTGGGTTCGCGGATCGCCATCGAGGCAGGCCACGTTGACTTTTGGTATAAATATGTCGGTTTAGACGGTCGTGTGGTCGGTATGCACACCTACGGCGAGTCAGCACCTGCTGGCGAACTGTTTGAAATGTTTGGCTTTACTGTAGAGAGCGTATTAACTGCTGCTGCAGAATTGCTCGACGACGAATAAACGCTGATCGTGTCAATTTCATACCGCGTAGAGCCCAGTGCTGTACGCGGTATCTGTTTGTAAAGGATTCACATGTCTGCACGCCCATTTCGAGTTGCACTTAATGGTTACGGCCGTATTGGCCGTTGCGTGTTACGTGCGTTAAGTGAGCGCCAAGCTCAGGGTAAAGCTGCATTTGAAATCATTGCTCTAAATGACATTGCGGACCAAGCCAGTATTGAATACTTAACCCGTTTTGATTCCACCCACGGACGTTTTCCCGGTGAAGTGCGGGTGGATGGCGACTGTTTACATATCAATGGCGTGTGCGTGCAAGTGCTCTGTGCCAGCACCCCTGAAGAGGTTGATTGGGCGGCGTTAGAGATTGACTTGTTGCTCGAGTGTTCGGGGCAATACGCCACGCGCGAAGATGCGCAGCGGTTCATTGATGCCGGCGTGCCACGGGTGCTGTTTTCACAACCCATGGCCAGCGCCGAGGCTGTGGATGCCACCATTGTCTACGGGGTCAATCATACGGCATTAAAGGGTACCGAACAGATTGTCTCCAATGCGTCCTGCACCACCAATTGTGGCGTGCCTTTGCTGGAGCTAATAGAGCACAGCGTGGGCATTGAGCATGCTTTTATCACCACCATTCATTCAGCGATGAATGATCAGCCGGTGATTGATGCTTATCACCACCAAGACCTGCGCCGCACCCGTTCTGCGTTTCAATCCGTGGTGCCAGTATCGACAGGTCTGGCACGGGGCATTGAGCGCTTATTGCCGCAGCTCAGCGGCAAGGTGCAAGCCAAAGCGGTGCGCGTGCCCACGGTGAATGTATCCTGTTTGGACATCACCGTACAGACCCAACGTGACACCAGTTGCGAAGAAATTAATCAACTGTTTAAGCAAGCGGCTGCGCAAGGTGCGTTGGCTGGCTTGCTGGACTACACTGAGTTACCGCACGCCAGTTGCGATTTTAACCATGACCCACATTCAGCCATTTTTGATGCCAGCCAAACTCAGATGAGCGGCCCGCGCATGCTTAATTTTGTAGCTTGGTTTGATAATGAGTGGGGCTTTGCTAACCGCATGCTGGACGTTGCTGAACACTTTTTAAAAATTTCCAATACCACTTATCGCCCAGTAAAGGACTGAATTCCATGACAGTGTTAAACATGACTGACCTTGACCTCACCAATCAGCGGGTATTGATTCGTGAAGATCTTAACGTGCCAGTAAAAAATGGTGTGGTGCACAGCGATGCACGTATTGTCGCCGCTTTACCTACCATTCGCTTAGCATTGGAAAAAGGTGCCGCGGTCATGCTGTGCTCACACCTTGGACGTCCTGAAGAAGGGCAGTTCAGTGAAGACAACAGCCTAGCCCCTGTGGCGACTTATTTGAGTGAAGCCTTGGGCCGTGAAGTGCCGCTGCTGCGTGATTATCTTGATGGCGTTGAAATTGCCCCCGGCGAGGTTGTGTTATTAGAAAACGTGCGTTTTAACAGTGGCGAAAAGAACAATAGCGATGAGCTTGCCAAAAAATATGCGGCACTCTGTGATGTGTTTGTCATGGATGCTTTTGGTACCGCGCACCGTGCCCAGGGTTCGACCCATGGCGTCGCAAAATATGCCAAAGTGGCCTGTGCAGGCCCTTTGTTGGCAGCAGAGCTGGCGGCGTTGGGTAAAGCACTGCGTGCACCGGCCAAGCCCATGGCGGCGATTGTCGCCGGCTCGAAAGTCTCCACTAAACTGGATGTACTGACCAGTTTGGCTGATGTGTGCGATCAGCTCATCGTCGGTGGCGGCATTGCCAACACCTTCTTAGCCGCGGCAGGTTTTCCGGTGGGCAAATCACTTTATGAAGCAGAGCTACTGGATACCGCCAAAGCCATTGCTGAAAAAGTCAGCGTGCCCCTGCCAGTTGATGTGGTGGTGGCTAAAGCCTTTGCTGCCGATGCAGAGGCCACCGTTAAGGCTGTGGCGGATGTGGCAGAAGACGATATGATCTTAGATATCGGTCCAGAAACCGCCCAGCAGTTTGCAGAACTGTTAAAAAGCTCAAAAACCATCCTCTGGAATGGTCCAGTGGGGGTGTTTGAGTTTGACCAGTTTGCCAATGGCACCAAGGTGTTGGCTGAAGCCATTGCCGACAGCCCAGCATTTTCAATCGCCGGTGGTGGTGATACGCTGGCAGCCATTGATAAATACAATGTGGCTGAAAAAATCTCATACATTTCCACCGGTGGTGGCGCTTTCCTCGAGTTTGTTGAAGGTAAAGTATTGCCAGCGGTCGCTGTTTTAGAAGAACGCGCAAAAGCCTAAAGGGCTTGTTTGTGCAGAACTGACAATGCCGGCTCACAGCAAAGTGGGCTGGTTAGATTTATTGACCTTGTGGGGAATAACTATGGCTCTTATTAGCATGCGTCAAATGCTTGATCACGCCGCCGAGTTTGAATACGGCATTCCAGCCTTTAACGTGAATAACTTGGAACAAATGCGCGCAATTATGGAAGCGGCAGATCAAACAGATTCACCGGTGATCGTGCAGGCTTCAGCCGGTGCCCGTAAATACGCAGGTGCACCTTTCTTGCGCCATTTGATTCTGGCTGCAATTGAAGAATTCCCGCATATTCCAGTGTGCATGCACCAAGACCACGGCACCAGCCCAGCAGTGTGCCAGCGCTCCATTCAGTTGGGCTTTTCCTCGGTGATGATGGATGGTTCACTGGGTGAAGACGGTCAAACCCCGATGGATTTTGACTACAACGTCGATGTCACCCGCCGCACCGTAGAAATGGCCCACGCCTGTGGTGTATCAGTGGAAGGTGAGTTGGGCTGCTTAGGCAGCTTAGAAACCGGTATGGCCGGAGAGGAAGACGGCATTGGCGCAGCAGGCGTCTTAGATATGTCGCAAATGCTCACCGATCCAGATGAAGCTGCTGAGTTTGTTAAATTAACTAAAGTGGATGCCTTAGCCATTGCCATTGGTACCAGTCATGGTGCTTACAAGTTCACCAAGCCACCCACCGGCGATACCTTGGACATTGAGCGCATCAAAGCCATCCATCAGCGCATCCCCAACACCCATTTGGTGATGCACGGCTCCAGCTCAGTACCTCAAGAGTGGCTGGAGATTATCAACAAATACGGCGGTGACATCAAAGAAACCTACGGCGTACCTGTGGAAGAAATTGTTGAAGGTATTAAGCACGGCGTGCGTAAGGTCAACATTGATACCGACTTACGTTTGGCTTCAACCGGTGCCATGCGTCGCTATATGGCGCACAACCCCAGCGAATTTGACCCACGTAAGTTCTTTGCAGAAACCGTGGTGGCAATGCGCGATATTTGTATCGCCCGCTACGAAGCCTTTGGCGCAGCCGGCCAAGCTTCAAAAATTAAGCCGATTTCTTTAGAGACGATGTATCAGCGATACGCCAGTGGCGAGCTGTATCAAGACATCAAGTAATCAGAAACTCGCGCTAAATAAAACCCGCCTGCTTGGTAAATGAGCAGGCGGGTTTTTTTATTGGCAACAGCGCATGATCCGTTGTGGGTTTAGTCTGTGCTAGGCTGTTTATATGTCGATAGCGTTAACATTATAGGCTTTAAGTTAAAGCCAAAGATAGAAGTCTGACGATGCCAAAACCAGTGGAAGGTGAAATGTTGTGGCGAGAGATTGAGGCTGGCTAAACAATTATACGAACGGATTAAAAGCCCAGCCGATTAAAATATTGAGCTGCATTGAATAGGACTATTCAGTCGTCAGGGTTGGTGATTAACCTCCGCAAAGCAAGGCTGTATGATTAGGTTTCGTTAAAACTAAGCGCAAGGCGCGAATCAATGTTCGCTCTACTGCCATGGAGCCACCTAAGCCATGAATTTACCCATTCGCCAGCGTGTCAGTCAGTATATGGATGCCCGTCAGCAGCATCCAGCTTGGCGCTTGCTGGTATCGCCCCGTGCGCCTTTAATGCTGGGCTGTTTAACCGGCTTGTTTGCTAATCAAAGTCGCGAAGGCGGTATTGCTGAAGAAGATGCGTTGCAGGCATTGACGCAGATGCTGCTGGAGTTCGCCAATCACCCTGATTTTAAAGTGGATGTGGATAATCCGCAGCAGCAGGCCGGACGTGAGTTGCGTGAATGGATTAAGCGGGGGTTGGTGGTTGAGCGCGGGCAACGTTTGTATGAAACTGATGCGTTAAACCGTGCGGTGCAGTTTATTGACTCGCTGGATAACCGCATTATGACCTCCACCGCCTCGCGCTTGTCTGTAGTGCAGGAGCAAATCCGTAAGCTAGAAACCGGTTTGGATGCTGATCCGGTGAACCGAGCCGATGCCTTACGAGGGCAAATAGCGCTATTACAGCAAGAGTTAACTGACGTTGAGGCGGGCAAAATTGAGGTTTTATCAGAGGCTGCAGCGGTGGAGTCGATACTCGAAGTTTATGACTTGTCCAGCACACTTAGTGCAGATTTTCGGCGTGTAGAAGACTCGTGGCGCGCGGCAGATCGCCTATTGCGACAAAGTATGATGGCTGAGGGTGTACACCGTGGTGATGTTTTGGAGCAGTTATTAGACGGACAAGAAAAACTGCTTAACACCGCAGAAGGACGGGTGTTTGATAGTTTTATGCAACAGCTGGGCGAGTCCAGTGAGCTGAAGCTGATGACTGAGCGCATCCGTAATATTTTGCGACATCCGGCCGCAGAGCGTGCACTGACTAGACAGCAAATGCTTGAGCTGCGCTGGCTACGGCTGAAACTGTCTGGCGAAAGCCAAATGGTATTGCGCGCCCGCTCCCGTAGTGAACAGGATGTGCGCGGTTTTATTAAAAGCGGGCTGGCGGCTGAGCATCATCGGGTCGGCTTGTTGCTCAACGACATTCTCGCTCGTGCCCACAGCCTAGATTGGTCGGCAGCCCGCTTGCGGCGCACACCAGCGGCTTTACCGCCACTTGGTATTGCGTTGGGTAATGTGCCCGTACCAGAACGGCTGCGCTATAAATTGCTGGATGATGATACTGATACCACCCCAGATTTCACCCCCACAGATGAGCCGTTAGAGCAGCTCGATGATGAATTTTGGGCCGCGTTTGAGGGTTTAAACCGTGAGCAAATGCTGCGCGATACACTGGAGGTGTTGGCTCAACAGGGGCGGCCGATGACCTTGGCTGAGCTGGCGAGCCAAATACCCATGACCTACGATCTAGAAACCCTCAGTATGTGGATTGCAATGGCACGTGAAGCAGGCATTGAAATTGCTAAAGAGCATGAAGTATTGACACTTGAAGATGCCGATGGCAACCATTGGCAGTATCGCTTGCCAGTGACGCGGTTAAACAGTTCTACGTTGGCAGACCTAGAGTGGGACCTATAGAAATGACCAATATTTTTGACCAGATGACCGCGCGACCCCCGGTTGAGCAAGCGCTGGAAGACAATGAAAATCAGACTACAGAGCAAGAAGTTACCCTGGACTCAGCACGCACTGCACAGCGTTTGCGTGAGGCGCTGCAAGCGTTACTTGGTGATGGTCTGCTCGAGCAGGCGCACAAACCTAACCTGTATCGCACCGCCATGCATGAGTTGCCACAGCTGAACACACTCCTAGAACCGCTGGATTTACAAGCCCGCGTGGATGAGGTGCGTGGGCTGGTGTTTTTGCGTGTTTGGCGTGATGAACAGGCAGCCGTTGAGGAGGACTGGTCACATCCATTAGTTAGGCGTCAACGCTTGACGTTAGAACAGTCGGTGCTGCTGGCTTTTTTACGTCAGCTCTTTGTCAGCCATGAGCAAGAGGCAGGGCTAGGTGACAGCAATGCTTGGGTCGCCGTGGATGAACTCGTGGCTTTAATGAGTGGCGTGATGGGGGATAGCGGTAGCGAGAGCAAAGAGAAAAGCCGTTTACTTACTCTGCTTAATCAGTTGAAAGCGCATGGCGTAGTAACGGACCCTGACAGCCATGGGCGGGTGCAGATTCGGCCATTAATTGCTCATTTAGCCAACCCGAAAACTTTGGAAGCCTTGTTGCAGCAGCTGCTTGAACACACTGCAGATGCAGAAAATAGCGAGGAGCAGGCATGAGTGATTCGTCGATGTTGCACTTAGAGCCAGGTTATCGCCTGCAACACTTGGAGTTGTATAACTGGGGAGGTTTTGAGGGTTATCACAGCGCCGATATCGACCCAGCAGGAACCGCCATTGTAGGGCCCACTGGCAGCGGTAAAACTACCTTGGTGGATGCCTTGATGACGCTGTTGGGCACCAACCCTAAATACAACCTTGCCTCCACGGGCGGACATGAAAGTGATCGTGATCTGGTTTCTTATGTGCGTGGGGTGGCGGGTGCTGGTGACGGCAGTGGTGGCCAGTCCCATATTGCACGTCCGGGAAAAACCATCAGCGGCATCAGTGCCACGCTGGCCGGTAGCGATGGCGAAGTACGTTTGGCTGCCGTATTTAGTTTTGATGGCAGCAGCTCAGCGGCAACAGATTTACAAAAAATCTGGTTGTTTGCGACTGGAGTCGAGCAAAATCTACAGCATTGGCTCACCCTTTATAGTGAGGGCAGCTTGCGAACGTTGCGCCAGTGGGCCAAAGACAGTGAAGGACTCTGGCTTTACGCCAACAACAAGCGCCGATACTTAGCGCGAGCCCGTGACTTTTTTGAAGTGCGAGAAAACGCCTTTAACTTGCTTAATCGGGCCGCTGGACTCAAGCAGCTCAACAGCATTGACGAGATTTTTCGTGAGCTAGTGCTGGATGATTGCGCGCAATTCGTACGCGCCAAAGAGGTGGCCGACAGTTTTGATGACTTAACCGCGATTTATCACGAAATTGAAATAGCACGCAAGCAAATCGCTGGGTTGTTACCGGTACAATTATATTGGCGTGAGCATCAGCAGCTCAGTGAAAATTGGCAGCAACAGCAACAACGCTGTGAGCATTTCCCGCTCTGGTTTGCAGCCCACAGTCACCAATGCTGGCAGTTAGAGCAACAACGCCTGCAGCAGGCACAAGACTTAGCCAGCAGTGCCGTTGATGAGGCAGATGCACAGCACGCACAACAGCAGCGCCTGAATGAACAGCTGCATGCCGAATACCTACAGTTGGGCGGCGATTCCATCAAGGCGTTGGAAGAGAAAAAAGCCGATCGACAAACACTCAGGCAAGAGCGTGAACGTAAGGCGCGTGATTACCAAACAATGGCCGCCGCACTACAGCTTGATAACCGCATCGAGCGGGGTGCTTTACAGGCTAACCAAGTACAGCTAGAACAATCCGTACCGGAGTGGCAGCAAACAGCAGACAAGTTAACAGAGCAGGCTTTTGAACAGGGCGTTACCCAGCGTACTCTAGAACAACAGCTTGAGCAGCATAAAGAAGAGCTGGAGGATGCGCTGCAACACCCAGCGTCCAATATTACAGCAGCTTACCGCCAGCTACGTACCCAGCTGTCCGATGCCTTGGATATGGATGAAGAGTTGCTTCCTTTCGTGGCTGAACTGGTGCAGGTCAAGCCCGAGGAGCAAGCTTGGCGAGGAGCCATTGAGCGGGCGCTGGGCGGTCATCGTTTGCGCCTGTTAGTACCAGAAACACAAATGCAGCAGGTGCTCAGCTGGGTGAACAGTCGCAATAACCACCTGCATGTGCGCTTATTGGAAGTGAGAGCAGTAGAAACAACAGCGCAATTTTTTACCGATGGATTTACGCGCAAATTAGACTACAAACAACACCCTTACCGTGAAGCCGTTAAACACCTGCTGGCCGGACTGGATCGTCATTGCGTGGCTGATGTGAGCCAGTTGCGCCGCACCGAACATGCGATGACTATTGAAGGTAGACTATCGGGTCGCAGTGGCTTTTTCGATAAACAAGATCAGCGCCGCTTAGATCAGGACTGGCAAACCGGTTTTGATAACCAAGACCGCTTGCGCCAACTCAAACAGCAAATAGAATACTGTGACACTGAGCTTAAAGCAGCCAATAGCGCACTTAAGCAGGCACGAACCCGGGCAGATGATGCAAGTAATAGGCTTAAACTGGCCGAACGTTTTTTGCAGTTAAGTTTTACCGATATGGATTATTTGTCGGTACAAAAAGAGCTGGATGTGATTCAAGAACAGCTCGCACGTATGACCGCTCCTGACTCAGATCTAACTGCCGCCCGTCTAGCCTATGAGCAGGGGCAAACACGCTTGGCCGAGTTGGATGTGGAAAAGACCGAGGCACACAAAGCTTTAGCGCGTTGCCAAGAACAGGAAAAACAAGCCGCGGGGCAGGTTAAGCAACTGGCAGACAAGCTGGTAGGTATAGAGCTTCTAGCCTATGCAGCTGAGTTTACCCAGTTTGCCGCTAGACTTGAGCACTGCGCCCTAACAGATTTACTGCACTTAGAACGCGAAATGCACAGCGAGCTTAGCCACAAGCGTGACCAATTAGCTAACCGGCGCGCACAAAAAGAAACCGACCTAGGCAAGGCGATGACTAAAGCGCAGGCTTTAGATCGCGGATACTTGGCTGAAGTGGGTACTGAGCTGCGGGATGTGCCTGAGTATTTGCAGCGTCTACAACAGCTAACAGAAGAAGATTTACCCGCTAAACAACAGCGTTTTAAAGCTTATCTTAATCGTTCATCAGAAGATGGCGTACGCCAGTTAATGAGCGAAATCGACGATGAAGTACTGCGCATTGAGGATCGCCTAGAAGACGTTAACAGCACCTTGCAACGGGTGGATTTTCAGCCCGGGCGTTACTTACAGATTGTTGCGTCAACTGTGCAGCATGAAAGCTTGCGCACCTTCAATGCAGCGCGGGACAGACTAAACAGCGCCCGTTTTGTTGAGGATGAAGGTGAAAGCCATTACCAAGCCTTGCAAGTCATTGTCGCTTTACTGCGTGATGCCGCTGAACGACAGCGCACTCAACCTGCTAAAGCCTTGCTCGATCCGCGTTTCCGGTTGGAATTTAAAGTGGCAGACATTGACCGGGCAACTGGCGAAGTGATTGAAACCCGCAGTGGCTCACAGGGTGGCAGTGGGGGTGAGAAGGAAATTATTGCCTCCTATGTGTTAACCGCTTCCTTGTCTTATGCACTCTGTCCAGATGGCAGCCGTTATCCACTGTTTGCCACCATAGTGCTGGATGAAGCCTTTTCACGCAGTTCCCACGCAGTGGCAGGACGAATTATTGCAGCGCTGGCCGAGTTCGGCTTGCATCCGCTGTTTGTCACACCCAACAAAGAAATGCGCCTGTTACGCAACCACACCCGTTCAGCGATTATCGTGCATCGTCGTGGCCAGGCGTCTAATCTGGCGTGCTTAAGCTGGGAAAAGTTAGACGAAATGGCACAAGTACGCTTACAGCACGAGACTGCGCATGAAATCTCCCAGTGAGCTAGCCAAGCAGCTCACGCGGCAATGGCATAATAATGCGCTGCGTGCTCAACGGCTATTGACGCCAGAACCTTGGCCGCTGAAACTAACTATTGGTCAAGCAACGGCCAGCCAAGTGCTACAGCAAGCTGCTCGTGTGCAGCAGCATATTCAGCGTTGGCGACAGGTCACTGTGGGGCAGGTGGTGTTTGAGCGCAAAAAATACCGGCGCTTTGCTGAGGCAGTAGAGTTACCCAGTTATTGGTACATTAACAGTCCCAGCGAATGGGTGCAGGCCTGCCAAGATGCAACAGTGCGCGATGAGTTTGCTGTATTAAGCCAGCTTATTAGTGCCAGTGATTCGTGTATGCACGAGCTGCTAGTGCGTGAGCGCAGTTTGTGGCGAGGAAAGCCGCTTAACGAGCTACTGGCCACGCTGACACTGGCAGGGAAGCTTACGTCCGGCTGTGCACAAGGGCAACCGCTACGGTTATTGTCGGGCTATGGTGTGGATACCAAGTTTGTTGAACGCCACCAAACCCTGTTGCGCCGCCTACTGGATACACGATTTGCAGAGGCAGCGAGTGAGCAAGGGCTGCTAAATTTTCTTGATGCGCTGGATGAAAACGACCATTGGTTGTTGGTGCGCCCACTGGCAGAGGGTTTATTGCCCTTTCAACGACTGCGCTTAGCTAGCACCGAACTGGCACAAACAGCGCTACCGGCGACACGTATTTTATTAGTTGAGAACGAGCGCTGTGAACACCTACTGCCGCCATTGCAAGACTGCATTGCGGTACTGGGTGCTGGTTTTAACTTGACATGGCTGGTCGGTCAGGCGCTGGAGGGCAAGCAGCTGTATTACTGGGGCGACCTGGATACCTGGGGGTTGGCGATGCTGGCACGCGCTCGGCAACTGCGTCCAAGCCTACAAGCCGTGATGATGAGGCAAGAAGTTTTTACTGACTATGCGGATTTTGCAGTTCACGAGCCGCAGCGTGCGGGTCGCTTTGACCTGTCATCCCTGATGCCCAGTGAACAAAAGTTATTTAAACACCTGCAACAGCAAGAAAAAAGCCGGCTGGAGCAGGAGTTTATTCCACTTGAGCGCGTACATACAGAAATCGCAGAACAGATCACCTAGTCACCCGTCATCACAAGATGAGTTGTCGTTTACAGCAGGTGCTGAGAGTAGCCTTATTGGTAATCATTTGTTTGCTTTGGTGTGCTAAAAACACAGCATAGAGCACAGTTTAATCAAATTAGACCGCCCGCAAACCAACGGTCGGGTAGAGTGTTATATAGCGATGTCTTGGCAACTCGTGGGTATGACACACAGGGCGCGGCCCCAGCTCAGTATCCAAATGCATAGCTAGAGCAACTGAGCAGAGCTTCCTTTGGAATAGGTCGATTATGCTACACTTCAGTCGTCTTGAGCGCAGATATTATAAAAGGATATTTAAAAATGGACCCGATTTCTGCGGTGTTTGCGACTTATATCGACTTAGTATCATCTCAAGCAACTACTGCAGTGTCAGACCTGCTTGGTACAGAAGTGCAGGCTGTTGTCGTTCAGCATAGAAAGATGAGCATTCCATACTCATATCAAGCTTGGAAGATTCAAGATCAAACAGTTTGTGCTACATATCGCCAGAATTTTCCATTGTTTTCCAGGTGCACAATAAACGCTCAAGATTTATTTCAAGAAACCTGTACTCACCTGCAAGCTAATCAGCAGACTCACTGGAAACAACAGAAAATGAAAAATATGTATTGCACTGCAGCAACTACTTTTCAGCCAGTGGTAGCAAGCATCGAATGGTCTAGTGAGGCTTCGCCGGTAGCAGAAGCACGTACTCAGTGTAATCTAGCAGTTGCTGAGCTAATGGGTGATCGAAGTACTGACAACCTTAAGAAGCAGGAACTGGCGTGCGGTAAGTATCATGAGCTAAGAGGTAAATTGTCTCGGTAAGCTTCTCAGCGTTGCTTATTCAGCTACACAAGGACGATAAAAAAGCTATGGATTTTTCTCCAATCGTAAGCGAAGCATTAAAAATGCTGTGGTGGGTGTTGCCCGTCATCATAATTCTGACGGTGTTTAAAACACCTTGGTTTAAAGGCCTAGCGGGAGAAACCGTCGTCAAGCTTGTAGCAAAGTTGCGTCTTCCTGCTGATACTTACTACCCTATACACAATATCACCTTGCCAACGCCCGATGGCACGACGCAAATAGACCATGTTTTTGTATCACGCTTTGGCATCTTTGTGGTTGAAACAAAGAACATGAAGGGCTGGATTTTTGGTGCAGAGCATCAAGCGCAGTGGACGCAGAAAATCTATAAGAAATCATTTAGGTTTCAAAATCCCTTGCGGCAAAACTACAAGCACGTTAAAGCATTGGAGTCTCTGCTTGGGGTTTCTGCAGATACTATTCATTCAGTGATTGTGTTTACTGGGGAAAGCACTTTTAAAACACCGATGCCAGTCAATGTCAGGCGTGGAATGGGTTATATAAGCTATATCAAATCTTTTCGTACACCCGTATTTTCGGAGCGCGAGGTGCAGAGCATTGTGGCGCACATTCAGTCTGGCCGTCTTGAGCTGAGCCGGGTAACAAGCCGACGTCACGTTCAGCAGTTGCAAGCGCGTGCCGATGTGAGTGTCAAAAGAAACTGCCCAAAGTGTGGCAGTGCCATGGTACTACGCACAGCTAAGCGTGGTACGCATGCGGGCAATCAGTTTTGGGGCTGTTCGGCTTTTCCTAAGTGTAGGGCAGTGCAGAGTAGCAATGAATAGATGCTCATACTCAGGTGCAGGCGTTAGATATACATAAACTTATTAGGAGATAATTATGGCCACACATCATGCATCACCAGCTGAGGTCGTTGATTTGGAAACTTGGGCGCAAGACCTGCCTCATGAAAAAACCAAAGTAATTGTGAAAGCCGATGAAATGGAACTTGCTCGCCTTGTTATCCCAGCCGGTAAAGAAATCCCAACTCACAAAGTAACAGGGCCAATAATTGTTCATTGTATAAGTGGGCAGATAGAGCTGGCTGCAATGGGCAAAACACAACGATTAATGCCTAACCAATTGTTGTACTTAATGCCGGATGAGCCGCATTTAGTTAAGGCAATTGAAGACTCGGTCGTTTTACTGACGATAATTTTTAAGGCTTAAATAATTAATACCCTATTTAGCAGATAGCTCAGCGGGGGTCTGCATAAAATAAGTGCTGATTTTGCAAAAGGATTGTCGTAGGTGCAATGACAGTGATCGGCATATGACTTTTACTTATTTGGTGTGGCGTTTAAGTGCTTTTTAACAATTCATTCAAGCAGATGCTGTTTTGCGGTGCAGGTTAACTTATTTATGAGCTGTAATTGCCTCGCCTGAGAAGTGATACTATTCAGACTAAGTTGGGGTAAGTCCATGAAAGTTGAGCTTGTTACACACCTTAAGTGCCAAGCTACGAAAATTCTGGCTGACCTGCGTTTGACGAAAGAACCGATATTGATCACTGAGCATGGTCAGCCGTCTGCATATCGTGTTGATGTTCAGGATTACGAGTTTATGCAGCGTCGGCTTGCATTGCTTGAAGGACTCTCACGAGGAGAGCGTGCGGTACTTGAGGGGCAAACGTACAGTCAAAGTGAGGCCGGGAAGAAAATGAGTAAATGGCTGAAATAATCTGGACGGAGCCAGCCCTTCAAGAATTGAATGCTATCGCCGAATACATTGCGCTGGATAAGCCTGCGGCGGCCAGCTGCGCAGCCTCATTAAGACGACCCTATGCCCATGAATACGATGTCGAAATACTCTTTTAAGCGTTTACTCAACGCAGGATGGCAACTGTTTCCGGGGTTGTCGGTGTGTATTGTGATTGCTTTGGCCACCACTTTTATTGCCGATCATTATGGTGGGCCAACCCTACTCTATGCTTTGTTGTTCGGTATGGGCTTTAGTTTTTTAGCAGAAGAAAAGCGTTGCTTGGCCGGAGTGAACTTTGCCTCGCGCACTGTTTTGCGGTTGGGTGTGGCTTTGTTGGGGGTGCGGATTACCCTTGAGGAGGTTGCAGCGCTGGGCATTGGCCCGCTATTGATTGTTGTCAGTGGTGTTGTATTAACCATTGTGGCGGGTGCATTGCTGGCTCGAATGTTGGGGCTTGGGCGCGAAATGGGCTTGCTCACTGGGGGTGCGGTAGCAATTTGTGGGGCCTCGGCGGCGCTCGCTTTATCAGCGGTGATGCCGCGCAATGTGCACCAAGAGCGCAATACCATTATGACGGTGGTGGGGGTGACGGCGCTGTCCACTTTGGCGATGATCGTGTATCCATTGCTGGTGAGTGTTTTAGGTTGGACCGATAGCGAAGCAGGTATTTTTTTAGGTGGTACCATCCATGATGTAGCGCAAGTTGTCGGGGCTGGCTATATGATTTCCGATGACGCTGGTGATGTGGCAACCTTTGTTAAACTATTAAGAGTTGCCATGTTAGTGCCGGCGGTGATGGTGTTTATCTTTATATTCCGCGGCAGTAATCAGCAATCAAGCAAAACCAAGGTGCCTGTATTGCCAGGCTTTCTTGTGGCGTTTGTTATCATCGTTTTGATCAACAGTCTAGGCTGGATTCCAACGCGAGTGACCGGTGCATTCACTGAGTTATCACGTTGGTGCATGGTGGCCGCCATTGCTGCGCTAGGGATAAAAACATCCTTTAAAGAGCTTGCGGTGGTGGGTTGGAGACCGGTGCTGCTGATGCTTGCAGAAACCCTGTTCCTTTTAGTGTTTGTGATGACGTGCATTCATTTTGGTTTAGGAGGTTTATGATGCAAATAATATTAAATGGTGAAACTAAAACGTTAGCAGCTGGAATGAGTGTTCAGCAGTTGCTGCAAGCCCATGGGCTTGAGGGAAAACGAGTGGCGGTGGAACTAAATGAAGAAATATTGCCGCGCAGCGAACATGCCGCACGTCAGTTGTGCGAAAATGATCGAGTCGAAATTGTTCATGCGGTCGGTGGTGGTTAAACACTGCTGAGCAGTTCATAACAGGTCTCACCTGGGTAGGGGAGGCCATGCTTACACACGGGAAAATCAATGACTAAGCAATCTGTAGATCAACCATTAATTATTGCCGGACGGCAGTTTAATTCGCGCTTGATGGTGGGCACCGGCCTGTATAAGGACTATGAAGAAACTGCACGCGCCTTGGATGCGAGTGGTGCTGAAGTGGTGACTTTTGCAGTGCGTCGGACCAGCATTGGCCAGCATGCCAATGAGCCGAATTTGCTGGATTTTTTACCCGCTAATCGTTACACCTTGTTGCCCAATACTGCAGGTTGCTATGACGCAGCGGCAGCAGTGCGCACTTGTAAATTAGCCCGTGAGCTGCTGGATGGTCACAATTTAGTCAAACTCGAAGTGTTGGCCGATGATCAAACCCTGTATCCCAATGTGGTGGAAACCCTTAAGGCAGCAGAAGAGTTGATCGCCGATGGTTTCGACGTGATGGTCTACACCAGTGATGACCCTGTGATTGCTCTAGAACTGGAAAAAATTGGTTGCAGTGCGGTGATGCCGCTGGGTTCATTGATAGGTTCCGGCTGTGGTATCCAAAACCCACACAATATTCGCCTGATTATTGAGCGGGCCAGCGTGCCCATTCTTATTGATGCGGGCATTGGTACAGCTTACGAGGCCGCCATGGCCATGGAGCTGGGCTGTGATGCGGTGTTGATGAACTCGGCAATTGCTAAGGCTTCAGACCCCATTGCCATGGCACGGGCGATGCGCCTAGCGGTAGAAGCTGGACGCACTGCCTATTTAGCGGGGCGCATGCCGCGCCGTGAACTGGCCAGCCCGTCTTCACCGATGGCTGGCCGGATTAGCAGTTAAGGCGTTTAATAGTCTAGAGTTATGGGGCTGATCATTTGGCTGAAGCCCTTCAAGCCCTTTGTGAGCTTAGTCGAGCAAAGATTCTACTGCATCCCGCTATTTTTTGCTGGCGGGTCGTTGCTGCAAGCCCAGTACTTAAAGGTATTGGGCTTTGTGCTTTTTATAGCCTGATCTCGTTGGCAGCTGTGCTCGTTTTTAAAGTGCGCTGGGCAATGGCAATGTTGGCGTGTTTTCATTAAGTAAGAAACTGCCCGTGATAAGCTTGGTTAGCCCATTTCCTATTGAGAGTATGCATGTCGACTGTTCCCCCATCTAAACGCCAGCCTTTAACGGATTTTATAGCGCCTGTCTGTGAGGCGCTGGTGGAGGTGCTTTATCAAGACGATGACATCATGCTGATTAATAAACCCAGCGGCTTGCTCAGCGTTTCCGGTACCCATCCGCTCAATTGGGACTCAGTGTATTACCGTTTATTAAATGGCCAAGCAGGGGCAACGCCTGCCTTTGCTGAAGCCAAGTTGCCGCACCGTTTAGATATTGGTACCTCGGGTATTATGCTGGTGGGCTTACATGCTGCAGCCACTCGCCAGCTAAATATGCAATTTCAAGAGCGGGCGATTCAAAGGCGTTATATGGCGGTACTGGAAGGCTGGCTGGCACATGATCAGGGGCAAATCAGTGCACCTATTGGCAAAGATAAAAGTATTTTTCCCCGGGTAAAAATTTGCCACGACACTGGTAAGCAGGCGATCACTGAATACAGAGTGTTGCAGCGATTAGAAGCACCCAGGCGCACCGTGGTGGAGTTTGTCCCCCTGACTGGGCGCACCCATCAATTACGTATCCATAGCCTTGTGGCAGGCCATCCGATTCTTGGTTGTGAACTCTATAGCAGTGCACAGAGTGAGCAGCTGGCGGAGCGTTTACTGTTGCATGCCAGTGATATATTTTTCCAGCATCCCACCAGTGGTGAACAGATCCACGGCCAGTGTCCTTGTCCATTTTATACACCGGGTGAGTAGTTTAAACTGCCTCATATTCAGTAGCCTAGAGCTGCGTTGTAGTTAATTATAACCAGCCTTAGCATCTCGCCAGAATCCGCCTGTCAGTACCCTGTGCAAACAGTATCCTGTTGCTACCTGAGGTGCTGCCCTGTGTAAGGTGGGTAAAGTGGTTTTTAGGCTCAATCAGCAAACCTATCTAAAAACCTGATAGTTATTAGCGATAATTAGCGCTTTTTATCAATATTCATTTGGCTACAATAGCCACCATCAACACCATAAGAGAGATTTTTATGCAGTTGCTTAATTCTTCGAAACGCTACGGTTTAGTCAGCGTACTGATTCATTGGCTGGTTGCCGTGGCGGTCTTTGGCTTATTTGCGGTAGGGCTGTGGATGACCGGTTTGAGCTATTACAGCGAATGGTACCGTACAGCTCCAGCGCTGCATAAAAGCGTTGGTATTGTGCTCTTTGCGGTAATGCTGCTGCGGCTGTTATGGCGTTTTTTCACGCCGCAACCAGCGGCACTCAGTAGTCATTCCACTGCCGTGCAATTGCTCAGCCGCTTAGGCCATGGCGCGCTGTATCTGGGGCTTTTTGTGGTGATGATTTCAGGTTATCTGATTTCCACCGCCGACGGACGCGGTATCAGTGTGTTTGATCTGTTTGAGATCCCAGCGCTGATTACTGGCTTACCCAATCAGGCCGACTTGGCTGGAGCAGTGCATTTTTATGTGGCTTGGGCTTTGGTGATTTTTGCTGGCTTACATGGTTTAGCTGCATTGAAGCATCACTTTATTGATCGCGACGTCACACTCAAGCGCATGCTGGGTTGTGGGCCAAAATAATTTCGTACGACTTACATTTTTAATTCATTTAGAGGTAATAATATGTTTAAGAAAACATTTGCAGCATTGCTATTGGGTTCGGTATTAACCACTGGTGCAGTATCGGCAGCCGATTACGTGATTGACCAAGAAGGCCAGCACGCTTTTGTTAACTTTAAAATCAGCCACTTAGGCTACAGCTGGTTATACGGCACCTTTAAAGATTTTGATGGCACTTTTAGCTATGACGCAGAGCAGCCAGAAGCCAGCGCAGTTAATGTTAACCTGCGCACTGCTAGCCTCGACAGTAACCATGCTGAGCGTGATAAGCACTTACGCAGCGCTGACTTTTTAAATACCAGCAAGCACCCTAAAGCGACCTTTGCCTCCACTAAAGTGGTTAGCACCGGTGAAGGCAGCGCCGATATCATTGGCGATCTGACGCTCAATGGTGTGACTAAAGAAATTGTCATTGCTGCGCAGTTTGTGGGTGAAGGTGACGACCCTTGGGGCGGCTACCGTGCCGGTTTTGAAGGCACCACCACGCTAAAGCTGGCTGACTTTGGCATTACCACTGATTTAGGCCCTGCTTCAGAAAGTGTTGAGCTGACCTTATCCGTGGAAGGCGTGCGTCAGTAAGCTCACTTTAGTCGGTGTCGCTACTCTGTATGGGTAGCGCGCTGGCGCGAATACAGTCCACTAAGATCTGCGCCGCTTTCCCCAGCGGCTTATCTTTTTGGCTGTACAGGTAAAACGGCTGCTGGCGAACACCACTGGTTTGTAACGGCAGCTTCTTTAATACACCGCTGGCCAGGTCAGCGGCCACTATGTGTTCCGGTAGCCAAGCAAAACCTAATCCCGCACGAATAAATTCAGCGGAGGTGGCTAAACTGGTCACCGTCCAACGTTGTTCTGCACCTAGCCAGCCCACATCCCGCGGTTGGCGCTGCCCCGAATCCCGCACCACCATTTGCATGTGTGCAGCTAAATCAGTGGCACTTAACTTGCGACCTAATTGATGCAAAGGGTGTTGATGGTGGGCCACTGCGATAAAGGTGATGGAGCCCAACTCAATGGGCAAATAACCGGTGATGTTGAGTACGCTGATGGCAATATCGGCGGCGTTATCATGCAGTAATTCTTCGGTGCCAGAAAGCACTTCCTCGCGCAGTAACACCCGACAGCCACGACTCAGCGGCTTAAACGCCTGCAGGGCTCGAACAAGCTTGTGACTGGGGTAAGCCACATCCACCACCAAACGCACTTCAGCTTCCCAGCCTTCTTGGATTTGTTCAGCCAAGGCTTCCAGCTGTGCTGCATCGGCGGTGAGCTGCCGTGAACGGCGCAAAAGAATTTCACCCGTGGGGGTGAGCACCGCTTTACGCCCCTCAATTTCCAATAGTGGCATGGCCAGTTGCTCTTGCATGCGGGCAATGTTGTAACTGATGGAGGACTGTGAGCGGTGCAATGCTTGGGCCGCTTGGGCATAACTGCCGTGGTCAATCACAGCTTGTAGGATTTTCCATTGCTCTAAGGTGATGCGTGGGGCATTCATAAGCAGGCCATTGTAGAGTTCGTTAGGGTTGAGTAAGTACTGAATCAGCTCGGTTAAACAGTGAAGCTGGGTTAATATCAGCGCAAAAAGCGTGGCATACAGAGAGTGTATAAGTATTTTGCGCTGACTTTAAGCAACACCCTAATAGGATCGCGACTCACTGCTGAGCGAACAGGCGCTGAATTAACCTTCCAAGTTGCGCACCCGCTGGGCCAAAACAGCAAAATCAAAACGCACTTTAGTGGGCACCAATAGCAGCACCATGGAGATGGCTACCGGAACGAGTGTGGCCAACAGAAATGATTCCAGCAGATTGGTGGTTGGTGCGCCTGGGCTGGGGAATATCAGCAAGCCAGCGACGAGCCCACCGAGGGTGCTGAGTACGGCGTTATAGCTTTGGTAGCGCGCACTGTAAAAGCCAAAAAACACCGGGAAAGCTGCCGCACAACAGAGTAAATCTGCGAGCAAAAACAGATAGAGAATGCTATAGCCTTGCGCCGCAACAATCAGTACCGGTACCGAGAGTACGATAATTAGCCAGCGCGATAGCTTCAGTAAACTGTGGTTGCTGAACTTGGGTAATAAGCGGCCCATATCTACCACAAAGATGCTGGTTAGGGCGCTGATCGTAGAGTCGGCGCTGCTCATAATCAGCGCCAGACCAAAGGGTAACAGGCCGATGGCAAACCACAGCGGGGCGTCACGCAGCAGTACACTAAACAGCGCGACAGAGCCATCGCCGGGTAAGTCGAGGCCGACAAAGGCCAAACCAAACAAGCCCATAATAAAGATAATTGGGAAAATCAGCAGGCCGCTGAGAATAAAGCCATTACGAATCACTTGACTGCTGCGTGCGGCAAAAATACGCTGCCATGTGCCTTGGTAAAATAGGCCGGTCAGCACTACTGCGAGGAAGAATGTTAGACCAGATTTTAAACCATTCAGATCAAAAGGATTGAGTAGATGCGGGGCTTTTTCTTGCAGGCTATGCGCCATAGTGGTTATGCCACCGGTAGCTTTCCAGCCAAAAAACATCAGCACCAGGAGAAATGGAATAATCACCAGCATCTGCAAACGGTCAGTGAAAATCGTCACGCGTAAGCCGCCATAGAGGGTGTAGATCAGTGTGGCGACCATCACAATGCTTGCGGTTTGCCACAGCGGTACCGGTGCCAGTAGTGCGACCATTTCTGCAATTGCCGTCAGCCCAGCGGTGAGGCTGATAAACATAAAGAAAACCATGATGACCAGCACAAAGGCATACATAACACGCCCGTAACGACCGAGAACAAACTCAGTTAGAGTATGGCCTTCAGGCATCAGGGTGCGAATGCGTGGGCCGATTTGCGTCATGATTAAACTGGGCACCATCGAACCTAAAGCGTAGCCGGTAATGGCACCAATGCCGCCCCAAGTGGCGGCTTGGGCGGGGCCAAATAAAATCCAAGTGCCTAGGGTGGTGGCCAGTAATGTGAGCAGGGTGGCAGTGCTGCTTTGACTGTTGCGGGCCACCAGAAAGTCATCCAGTTTGTCTTGGCTGCGGCGGGCGTAGATCAGGCCGGGGACGGCAAAGAGTACGGCGAATAAAAGCAGCCAAACTAGAGCGGTAGAAGCACTGAGCATTGATTTTCCTTGCCTGTCAGGCACTAAAGTACGCACGCACAAGGCGCATAAGGGCGTGACAGCAAAGAAATAAAGGCCTGCGCAGACACAGAAATGATCAGCGCTCTCCATCCCTTCGCCGGCATTACCCAGATCAGGTTCAAAGGGTTACTGTAGAAAATACAGAATCTCAGCCGTGACTTGGCTCCCCTTGGATTGCGCACAGACTATGAAGCCTGCGGGCAATTGTCAATTTCAAATAAGTGCGAGTATGCGGTTTGAGTGCGCGCCTACAATGCAGTGCGCTTTATATGCTATGGTTTTCGCTCGACACGGGGTGTCCTGTTTGCAGGGCTGAGAGAATACCCGTTGAACCTGATCCAGTTCATACTGGCGAAGGGATGTCAGTCGCAGGTTGAGTTCCCGTCTGTCTATCCATATCTTCGCCTCTTTTTTGAGGTGTTTATGCCAAGCTCTATCCGTCTTGATCAACAGCTGGTGCTGGTCACTGGTGCGGCCCGTGGTTTAGGTGAGCATTTAGTGCGCGCTTTTCTACGTGAAGGTGCACTTGTAGTCATTAACTATTGCCACAGCGCTGAGGCTGCGCACAAGCTGGCCAGTGCAGCACCAGAGCAGTTGTTAGCCATTCAAGCCGATGTCACTGATAAGGCCGCGGTACAGGCGATGTTTGCCCAAGCCCGTGAGCATTTTGGCAAGCCCGTGACTACGGTGATTAATAACGCCTTGCCCAGCTTTTCTTTTAACGGCGATGCCCGCCCGAGTGTTGAGGAGTTAACTCTAGCGCAGTTAAATCAGCAGTTCGATGGTGTGGTGGGTGGCGCGCTGAATACCACCCAAGCGGCGCTGGCCGGTATGCGCGAAGCGGGTTTTGGTCGCATTGTAAATATTGGTACCAATCTGTTTCAAAATCCGGTGGTGCCGTATCACGATTACACTGCAGGTAAAGCGGCCTTACTGTCACTGACTCGCACTTGTTCGCAAGATTTAGGCCCCGATAATATTACCGTGAATATGGTCTCTGGCGGTTTATTGCGCACCACTGATGCCTCTGCTACTACCCCAGAAGAAGTATTTGATTACATTGCTGCTAATACACCACTGCGCCGCGTCACTACGCCGGCTGAGTTTGCCGATGCGATTTTATTCTTTGCTTCGCCTTGGGCCCGTTCAGTAACTGGGCAAAATTTAATTGTTGATGGCGGCTTGGTGAAAAACTGATGACGACTGCAAAAGATACTCAGCGCATGATGCACATTAATTTATTTATTATGGGCTGCGGCCACCATAAAGCCGCTTGGCGCCATCCCAACTCCATGGTGGAGCAACTGGGCGATATCGCTTATTACGAACGCTTGGCGCAAATTGCTGAGCGCGGTAAATTGGATGCGGTGTTCTTTGCTGATGGTGCCTCGGTGGGCAATGTTTCCGATGGCAGTCCGTGGTTTATGGAACCGCTCACTGCCATTGCGGCAATGAGTCGTGCTACAGAAAAGATCGGTTTTATCAGTACGGTCTCCAGCACCTTTTACACGCCATTCCATGCGGCGCGTTTGGTTGCTTCTTTGGACCATATCAGTAAGGGCCGTATCGGCTGGAATGTGGTCACTTCCATGTTCGATGAAGAAGCGCGCAACCATGGTTATCAAGCGATGCCGGCCCACTCGGAGCGTTACCGCCGCGCCGAAGAGTTTGTCCAGACTGTATTGGGGCTATGGGATTCTTGGCAGGATGATGCCTTAGAATTTGACCGTCAGGGCCATTATGCCAATCCAGCCAAAGTGCGGCCGATTAAGCATGAGGGTGAATTCTTTTTGGTGGATGGGCCGCTGAATATTCCTCGCCCAGTACAGGGGCATCCGGTGCTGTTTCAAGCGGGATCCTCTGAGCAAGGCCGCACGTTAGCGGCTAAATGTGCCGAAGCGATTTACGCTGTAGCCTATGATTTACCTGCCGCACAAGGCTACTACGCTGACATTAAACAGCGGGTTAAAACAGCCGGGCGCAACGCACCTGTGCCGATTATGCCGGGGCTGGTGACCTATGTGGCTGCCACCGAGGAAGAAGCACAAGCTAAACAGCGCGAGCTGGATGAGTTGCTGCCAGTGGCAGCCTCTTTGCGCCAGTTAAGTGTTTTTACTGAGCAAGACTGCATGGGCTGGGCCTTGGATGAGCCAGTCCCCGAGTTGCCGCCGTTGGCTGAGTTTAAAGGCCCGCAAGGCCGTTACAGCACTATTTTGCGCATTATCGAAACCGAGCAGCCCACGGTGCGCCAGTTATTAGGGCGTTTAGCAGCTGGTGGCGGCCACTGCACTATGGTTGGTACCCCTGAGCAGATTGCCGATAAGATGGAGAACTGGTTCCGCAATGGCGGGGCCGATGGCTTTAATTTGATGCCGCCGTCGTTGCCCTATGGCATTGAAGATTTTGTCGAACAGGTGATCCCCGAGTTACAGCGTCGCGGCTTATTCCGTACTGAGTATACGGGCAGCACTTTGCGGGAACATTTAGGGCTGGCGCGGCCGCATCTGCGGAGCGAGTAAAACCACTCACCAAAGCTGCCTTAGCTGTACTGGGTGCAGGTTTAATCCGGTCATGCACGGGGCAGCTTTGCTGCGTTGCTCAATCGAGTCAGGGCTGGGCACATGTAACGCGTTGGGCGTTAAATACCAGACTTTGCAGATGGTTGGCGTGTTAGGCTGAGCGAGTATATCCATTGAGATTTTGAGAGCGTGTTGGTTATGCAGAGAGTCAAGCGTCTAGTTGTTGGTGGTTTTTTATTGAGCAGCCTGTCCATAGGTGCTTGCGCAGCAGCGGTAACACCGCAGACAGTGCAGCAGATACCTTTAATAGTGCCGCAGCTGCTCAAGGTTGCAGAGCACAAAAAATGTTTTGAACCTGCCAGTGAGCAATCATGTGCGGCTATACAAATACAGTTTGAAGCCACAGGGCTGTCTTGGTTAGACAGTGCGCTATTAGAACGACTGGATATGCAGAGTGAGCCGGGTCAGCAGCTATTATCAGCAGACAGTGCTGAGCAGAAACTCCAAGACATCGAGCAGCAGGCGGTTGCTTGGTTAGCTGAGAGCTATACAGATATCAAGGATATGCGCGAGTCAACGCAGTCCTATTCTTTAGCTTATGACTATCAGGACAGCCTAAGATTTATTGCTCAGCGTCACCATTTAGCCAGTTTTAAGCAGTTCTTTTATACCTATACAGGTGGCGCCCATGGCATGTATAGCACCCGTTATCTGTTGTTTGACTTAAATACTCGTCAGCAGTTATTGCTACCAGATCTGTTACAACGGTTTGCCGAGCCTAAACTGCTGGAGATATTGCGTGAACTCTACTTAGAGAACTATGGGGAGTACGCTGAATATTGGTTAAGTGACAGTATTATTGAGCAGGCAGAGACCTTGCTCACGGATAACTTTGTATTTAATGAGCTGGGGCTGACCTTCAGTTATCCGCCCTATGTGTTGGGACCTTATGCTGAAGGTGAAGTGCGCTTAACCCTCGCTTATCATCAGCTGACTGACATTGTTAAGCCCGAGTACCTGCTGGTTAATTAATAATCAGTGGCTGCGTGATTACTTGCTGAGCAGTATTTAACCAGCAGATGCATCGCGTGAGACTCGACTGCTCAGTTACCAAGGAATACGCCGGGTGATGATGTCTTTAAACATCACAAAATCCCCAGCAAGGCTGTACAGCGGAAATTGAAAAGTGGCGGGGCGGTTTTTCTCAAAGACAAAATGGCCCAGCCATGCAAAACCGTAACCGCAAACAGGTACCGCCAGTAGCCACCAAGGGCTGATCGCAGCAAATAACACACACAGCACTATATTCAGCAGGCATGCAGTGCCTACAAAGTGCAAACGGCGACTGATAGGGTTTTGATGCTCGGACAGGTAATAAGGGTAAAACTCGGCAAAACTGTTAAATACCAAAGGCTGTTTCTGTGTCATGCTGGATCCTCTTTTATTATTGCTTTAGACCCGTTGTAACCAGCGCCGCCAATACTGTCAATAATGAATTGGGCGGCGCTTGAGGATGTGCTAGAGATTACTGACTAAATGCAACAAATCCGTAGACGGAATAAATTCTGCGCAATCTTTCTCTGGGCCTTGGCTGTCCGGCTGCAGCACGGCACGGATATGGCCGATGCCATAACGCTGTGCACTGCGCAGCACCGGCAGGCTGTCATCAATAAACAAACTGCGCTCCGGCTGATAATCAATTTGCTCACTGAGGCTGGTCCAGAAACGCTGATCTTCTTTGGGGTAGCCATAGTCGTGGGAGCTGACAATCACATCTAACAGCGGCTCGAGATGCACTTTCTTGAGTTTGATATTCAATGAGTCGCGATGTGCATTGGTGACCAGTACACATTTTTTTCCAGCATTTTGCAGTGCAGTTAAAAACTGATCGGAATTGGCGCGCAAGGCAATCAGCTCGGCAGTGTCTTGTTTCATTTGCTTAATGGGCAAGTCCAGCTTGTTGCTCCAGAAGTCCACACAATACCATTGAATCTGGCCGGTGTACGAAGCCATTAATGGCTTGATATAGGCATCGGCCTCGCTGCGCGACAGGTTATTTTTATCCGCATAGTACTGGGGCATATAATCGAGCCAAAATACATTATCAAAATGCAAATCCAGTAAAGTGCCGTCCATATCCAGTAAAACGGTATCAATTTTCTCCCAAGGTAGCGGCTGCATCATTAATTCTCTCTAAAACTGTGTGATCAAGCAGGCTATGATACCTGCATCAGCGTTAGGAGTTTTATTATGCGGGAAAAACCAGTTATTTTGACCTGTGAAGAAGTGGCGCGCAGTCGAATTTTTCGTGTGGAGCAGTTACAGCTACGTTTTAGCAATGGGGTTGAACGCACTTACGAACGCTTGCGCGGTAAAGCAGGTGGTTTAGGTGCGGTGATGATAGTTGCGCTGAACGATGCTGAACAAGTGGTCTTAGTGGAAGAGTATTGTGCCGGCAGTGATGCCTATGAATTGTCACTGCCGAAAGGTTTGATTGATCCCGGTGAAGATGCTTTACAAGCGGCCAATCGTGAGCTGCAAGAAGAAGCGGGTTTTGCTGCTAAACAATTGGAGCTGATTACTGAGTTGAGTTTGTCACCGGGTTATATGAGTCAGCGTATTTATGTGGTGCTGGCCCGTGATTTATACCCGTCACGCTTACCTGGTGATGAGCCAGAGCAAATGCGGGTGGAAACGATGAGCTTGCATAATCTGTTGGGGTTAATTGATCACCCGCAATTTACTGAGGGACGAGCACTAGCGGCGATGTATGTGGTGCGCGACTTATTGCAGCAGCGTGGAGAGTTAAAACGATGCAACACCCCTTAATACAAACGGTATTGGCGCTGGTGCAAGCCGCTGGTGAAGCCACTTTGCCGTATTGGCAAGCCGATGTCACGGTGCACAGTAAAGCTGATGATTCGCCGGTGACTGCGGCAGATATCGCAGCCCACCAAGTGCTGGCGGCAGGCTTACCAAACCTAGACCCCGCCATTCACGTGCTTTCTGAAGAGGATTGCAATATTCCTTTAGCGCAGCGTCAGCAATGGAGCCGTTGGTGGCTGGTGGATCCATTGGATGGCACTAAGGAGTTTATCAGCGGCAGTGCGGAATACACGGTCAATGTGGCGTTAATTGAGCGCGGTCAGGTGGTGTTTGGAGTGGTTGGTGTGCCGGTGACGGGTGTGATTTATTATGGTGGCGCTGGACTGGGCGCATGGTGCCGCGATAAAAGTGGCCAGGTGCGGCCGCAGCAGATGCGCAGTGCGCCCCCTGAAGAGTTAATTGTACTGGCCAGTAAGCGTCACAGCAGTCCAGCGCAAAAAGCTTTAATGCAAGGTTTGGCTGAGGGTTTTCCAGCGTTGCATGTGATCAATGTCGGTAGTTCATTAAAGTTCTGTCAAATGGCTGCTGGCCAAGCCGACCTCTATCCGCGCTTGGCACCCACTTCGCAGTGGGATACTGCAGCTGCGCAAGGGGTGCTTGAGGGAGCAGGTGGTCAAGTGCTTAATCTACAAGGGCAGCCACTCACTTACGAGGCGCGGGAGAGCTATTTAAATCCGTTCTTTATGGCTTTACCGCGCCAAGCTGTTTGGCGTGAGCAACTGCTGGTTTTATTGCAAGATATACAGGCTGCAGCAGGGCAGTCTTCACCTGCTTGCCACTAATGTCTTAAAGCGTTATTTAGCAATGAGCTGCAGACTGTGCATTTAATAATAAGAACGGCATTATGAAACAACAAACGCCAGATCTCTTACGGGTTATTATTGCCGGCGCCTTAGTATTATTGGTGGTGCACACTTTAGGGCGCTTTATTTATACGCCATTGCTGCCGTGGCTGGTTGAGGATGGCTTGCTGAGCCTCAAACAGGGGGCTGATGTTGCCAGCTGGAATTACCTTGGCTATTTAATTGGTGCGCTGTTAGCCATGCGCTGGCACCGTGTTGAGCAAATCCACACTGTTTTGCCCTGGGCATTGGCCATTAATGTGTTAACCACTTTATTGCAAACCCAAGCTGAAACAGCGGAAACACTCTCTGCATTACGCTTGATTAACGGTATCACTAACGGGATTGTCTTTGTCCAAGCACCATCGCTGATCTTAGAATGGTTAGCACGGCACGGGCGTGCGACCGCCAGTGGTTTGGTTTACTTGGGTGTTGGGGTTGGCTTGCTGGTGTCCAGCGCTTTAGTGGCAGTGCCTGCAGCATGGCTGCAGGGTGCAGAGCGTTGGTGGCCAGCGTTTTTATTGAGCGTACCCTTGGCCTGGTGGGGTTGGCGGCAGTTAGCTGTGTTGGATATTCCAGAACCCGTGAATTTACCTGCAGACAGCACTAAACCCCCCTCGACGCGTTTATTGGATCGAGCCAGTACACCGCTATTTTTATCTTACGCTGGAGCAGGCTTGGGTTATATTTTGCCCATGACCTTCTTGCCCATGTTGGCCAGCTTACAGTTGGATAATGGTAGTTTTTTAGTGGATGGCAGTTGGTTGCTGGTGGCTTTAGCCACCTTGCCGGCACCTTGGATTTGGAATAAATTAGGTGCTTTATTGGGCGATGCATTAGCGCTGCGCTTAAATTATATTTTGCAGTTACTTGGTGTGCTGGCAGTGTTATTATTGCCTGCAGCTTGGGGCGTGGTGCTCTGTGCTGTATTGGTGGGTAGCACTTTTTTAGGAACAGTACTGCTCACCCAGCGTTTAGCGCGGACTTTGCACCCCCATCAAGGGCCTCGATTATCAGCCGCTTTGGTTGCTTTGTATGGCTTTACTCAACTCACTGGGCCTTGGCTTACCGCGCAATGGTTGGCGGCCAGTGGGACTTTGCAAGGTGCTTTTTGGTTGGGGGCAGGCGCACTGTTGTGGGGGCTGATCTGGGCATTAATAGTTCCTGAAAAATCTCAACCAGCCGGTTAATCCGGTGCCCAGTCATTGGCTGCAGGGCGGCGAGGCTAGCAGAATAACGTTATATTTTTAACCTATAAGCATATGCAGCACGCCTTGTTCTGATAGAGCCTAGAACAGGGTATTATGTTGTAACTAATAATAAACAATAATGCTCTCAACTGTTGGTCAGCGGTGCTGATGAGATGTATTGTTAAAACAGTTCAGATGAGACTCTTTTTAGGGTGTATTGAATGAATAATTCGCCTATATCAATGGATATCGAACAGCTGCGTGATAACGCAGACTCTGCAGGACAGCTATTGAAGGCCTTAGGTAATCCTGATCGGCTACTGTTGCTGTGTCAGTTGGTGCACGGAGAAATGAACGTGGGTGAGCTCGAAGAGCGCCTAGAAATTGTGCAGCCCACTTTATCGCAACAATTAGGTGTATTGCGCCGGGAAGGTTTAGTGAATACGCGTCGCGATGGTCGACAGATTTATTACAGCATTAGCAGTAAAGAGGCGATGGCTATTATCGAGACCCTCTATAAAATTTATTGCTTGGATAAAATGTAATAAAATTGAAGCTTAATGGCTTGTAAAAGCAAACCAATAGGTGTAGATACTTTATAATGCTGTATAGTGAGTCTGAAATGGATTGTCTGGCGAATAATGAGGTATCACTATGAAAAACAATATGGGTTCAATTGATCGCGCTGTACGTATCATTGTCGGCCTGATTCTAATGGGCTTAGCCATGACTGGTGCGGTTGGCTGGTGGGGCTGGATTGGCATTGTGCCAGTGATAACAGGTGCACTTGGTAATTGTCCTGTGTACAGCATTATCGGAGTAAACACCTGCGGCAAGAAAAATTGCGATAAAAAATAATCCGTTGTGCAGCATAAAAAAGGCATCTATTTAGATGCCTTTTTTTTTGAAGGTCAAAAATAACGTTTCAGCATGCAAAGTGACAGAGCACTGCATGTGCCTTTATACATGGTGAAAGCCATTATGCAGGTGGGATATTGCCAAGCATGTTGCCTGCTGGAGTGGCGCTCATAGCCTATGCCTTAACACTATATGCAGAAAAGCTATAAGCTTATTCCAAATGCTCGTGTATGATAAGCGTCAGTTCCTTTGATATGTCAGTGAGGACAGTGTAATGCAACCTGCAGTAACCAGTTTTTTTGATCCAGCAACTTACACCTATAGCTATGTGGTGCGTGATCCTAATTCACAATCGTGCGTTATTATTGACTCAGTGCTTGACTATGATCCTGCGTCAGGGCGCACTGCAACCACAGGGGTTGATAAACTTATTGCGTTTGTTAAAGAGCAGCAGCTCAGTGTTAAGTGGTTGCTAGAAACCCATGTACATGCCGATCACCTCTCAGCTGCACCTTATTTGCAAGCACAGCTGGGTGGCCAGTTGGCCATTGGTGCAAAAATCACCACTGTGCAGCAGGTATTTGGTGAAATCTTTAATGCAGAAGCCCAGTTCGCCAGAGATGGCAGTCAGTTTGATCGTTTGCTGAATGAAGGTGATACCTTAGGTTTTGGCAGTCTCACTGTGCAGGTACTGCATACCCCCGGGCATACCCCAGCTTGCTTAAGTTATGTGATTGGGGATGCAGTGTTTGTTGGCGATACGTTATTTATGCCGGACTATGGAACCGCCCGTTGTGATTTTCCAGGCGGAGATGCACATCGCTTATATCAGTCGATTCAGCGTTTATTTAAGTTGCCAGACAGTACCCGGGTATTTTTATGCCATGATTATAAAGCCCCCGGTCGTGATGAATACTGCAATGAAACCACTATTGCAGAGCAGCGTCAGAACAATATCCATGTGCGTGAAGGCATCACCGCAGAGGAGTTTGTAGCTATGCGTACTGCCCGTGATGCGACTTTAGATATGCCGACATTAATTTTGCCATCGGTGCAAGTCAATATGCGTGCCGGTGAGCTACCACCGGCAGAAGATAACGGTGTACGCTATTTAAAAATCCCCCTCAATGCCTTGTAAATCTGGAGACACAGCGATGGAAGCCGTTAAGCAACTCACCCCTTTTATTTCAGTTATTGGACAAATTCAGCCCAGCGATATGCCCAGCATCGCAGCCCAAGGCTTTATTACTGTAATTAACAACCGTCCTGATGGTGAAGCTGAAGATCAGCCAAGCAATGCAGATATCGCCGCCGCAGCCCAAGCGGCAGGCCTGCACTACCATTATTTGCCTATAACATCGGGGCAAATTACCGATGACAACGTCAGAGACTTTGCTGAATTAATGGCGCAGGTGAAAGGTCCTGTGTTGGTGTTTTGTCGAACCGGCACACGCTCATGCTGTGTATGGGCATTGAGTGAGGCTCATCGTCTCCATGCAACAGCGTTAGTCACTGCAGCTAAAAAAGTGGGCTATGACTTAACCAGTTTGCTGCCGCGTATTGAGCAGCGTTGGGCAGACTAAACCGCTTGCTTAGCAGCTTTGTTGCAGAGTCGCGAAAGTTAGAGCGTTAAACTGGCGTTCTATTTTATGGTTATACAAGTTGCACTGCTTAGCTCACTGCGGCATCAACTGCTTAAGTAGTGCATCGGCATCAAGCCAGAAATTTAGTCTATGTATACGGTTATCAATCACATCCCTGCAGGTGCTGGTCGATTGTGGTTTTCAATAGGAAACAAAGCGTGAAAGTAAAAGCTTGGCTGCCTTGTCTAGACTGGGCCGCTGCATACGATCGAAGCACTGCAGGCAAAGATGGCTTGGCAGCGGTGATTGTCACTTTGATGTTAATTCCGCAAAGCTTAGCCTATGCCATGTTAGCTGGCTTACCGCCTATCACAGGGCTGTATGCCAGTATTGCACCGCTGGTTTTATATGCCATTTTTGGTTCAAGCCGCACTTTAGCGGTGGGACCAGTGGCAGTCATATCTTTAATGACAGCGGCAGCACTGGAGCCCATATTCCCAGTGGGCTCGCCAGCCTATATCGCGGCAGCAATGCTCTTGGCAGCATTATCTGGGGTGATTTTGTTGCTGATGGCGCTGTTTCGCTTGGGTTTTTTAGCGAACTTTTTAAGCCATCCAGTGATTTCAGGCTTTATTAGTGCTTCTGGCGTATTGATTGCGTTAAGTCAGTTGAAACACATCTTAGGGGTCAGTGCGCAAGGACAAACCCTTATCCAGTTGCTCGTCTCGCTGGCGGAGCAAGTCACTTTTATTAACCCACCCACTTTAATCATCGGTGGTTTATGTTTAGTGTTTTTGCAGTTTGCGCGTACTGGCTTAAAGGGGCTGTTGCTGGCGCTGGGCTTGAGTCACGCGTGGGCGGACAGTTTAACTAAAATGGGTCCAGTGCTGGCCATCGTAGTGTCGGTTTTGGCGGTAACTTTAGGTGATTTAGCCAGCAGTGGCGTACGGGTGGTGGGCAGTATTCCTGAAGGTTTACCGGTTTTACAGCTGCCCACATTGGACTGGCAGTTGACCGTGGAACTGCTGCCTGCAGCGTTACTGATTAGTTTGGTGGGCTTTGTGGAGTCAGTGTCAGTGGCGCAAACCTTAGCGGCAAAACGGCGTGAGCGCATTGATCCCGACCAAGAGTTGGTGGGGTTAGGAGCAGCCAATATTGCAGCGGCAGTCAGTGGTGGCTTTCCAGTGACCGGAGGTTTCTCACGGTCTATTGTTAATTTTGATGCGGGGGCACGCACCCCCATGGCAGGTGTTTTGACAGCGCTGGGGATTGCCATTACCGCATTATTCTTCACCCCGTTATTTGAAAATTTACCCCATGCGGTCTTAGCGGCAACCATCATTGTTGCAGTGCTGAGCTTGGTGGACCTTGGTTCACTTAAGCGCACCTGGCGGTTTTCTAAACAAGACTTTATTGCTCAGGCAGCGACCATTGTTGGTGTGTTATTTATGGGCGTAGAGGTTGGCATTATTTTAGGTGTCAGCTTGTCATTGTTGTTGTTTTTATGGCGCACCAGTCGGCCACACAGTGCAGTGGTTGGGCAGATACCCGGTACTGAGCACTTCCGCAATATTGAACGTTTTTCATCGGTCGTGCAGAGCGACACTGTGCTCTCTTTACGAGTTGATGAAAGTTTGTACTTTCCCAATGCGCGTTATTTAGAGGAGCGCATTATTGAGCTGATGGTGGATTACCCCGACTGCAAACACCTCGTATTGATGTGTTCAGGGGTGAACTTAATTGACGCCAGTGCGTTAGGCAGTTTGCAAGCCATTGCTGAGCGTTTATCCGCAGCAGGGGTGCAGTTGCATCTGTCTGAAGTGAAAGGTCCGGTGAAGGATCAACTGCAACGCTCAGACTTTCTTGAGACATTCGGTGGGCAGGTGTTCGTCAGCCAGTATGCGGCCATGCAAACACTGGATCCGATTAGTGTAAAGCGTGCTGCACAAGTATGAGTGATGCTATCGAGTCCAGTGCGGTATGCTGGGCGCATTAGACAGTATTTAGTATGTTTTCAAGTGCAGAAATCAGTTTGCTTGATGTGAATCAATATTGTTCTCAGCCTTTTCCAGCATGGTACAAGTAAGACCATAAGTTCCCGGGGGGAAGTATTTATGTTAAAACGATCAATTTTAGCGCTCGCTGTAAGTATGAGCGCCGCTGCTTTTGCAGCTCCGCAGAAAAATGAACCCATTCAGCCCATTGAGCCTTATGTGACCACTAATGAGGCAAAAGTAGAGCTGGGTAAGCAACTGTTCTTTGACCCACGGCTCTCAAAGTCAGGTTTTATTTCCTGTAACTCTTGCCATAACTTAAGCATGGGCGGCAGTGATAACTTACCTTCCTCCATTGGTCATAACTGGCAAGAAGGTCCAATTAACTCGCCAACTGTACTCAACTCCAGTTTAAACTTGGCGCAGTTTTGGGACGGTCGTGCCGCTGACCTGCAGGAGCAAGCCGGTGGCCCCATTGAAAATCCTATGGAAATGGGCTTTACCCACGAGCTTGCAGTGGGCGTTTTAGCTTCGATTCCACAGTATGTGCAGTCCTTTAAAGACATCTATGGTGTTGAGGAAATTACCATTAATGAAGTGACTGATGCCATTGCTGAGTTTGAAGAAACGCTTGTGACTCCCAACTCGCCTTTTGACCTGTGGCTCAAAGGTGATGAGGATGCCATTACTGCGGAACAAAAAGCAGGTTATCAGCTGTTTAAAGAAGTCGGTTGTACAGCCTGTCACAATGGTCCTGCGGTTGGTGGTAACTCCTTCCAGAAGATGGGTTTGTTTGAAGAGTATGTCACCAATAACCCAGCAGAAGGTGTAGCCGGTTTGACTGGGGATGACTTGGATCGCTTTAAGTTTAAAGTACCGACCTTGCGTAACGTAGAACTGACCTACCCGTACTTCCACGACGGTGCTTACTGGAACCTAGAAGATGCGGTGGATGTGATGGCGCGTTTGCAGTTGGGACGTAAGCTTGAAAAAGAGCAAATCAGCCAGATCACAGCATTTATGAAGAGCTTAACCGGCGAACAGCCAAGCTTTACTATTCCAATGCTGCCACCTTCCACAGCGGATACCCCACGCCCAGTGCCCTTTGAGTAATCAGGCATAACGGCAATAAAAAACGGCCCACAAGGGCCGTTTTTTATTGCGCAGATAAATTATTTTTTCAAGTTTGGGTTAGGGAAAAACTGCATCGCTTGGCCTTTTTGTGCTTTAGGCTTGCGTAACGCATCTGTATTAACCCGGGTGGGCAACTCGTTAGGGATTGAGTTGCCTTGGGCATTTAGCGTATCGCTGTAGCCACACTTCACGCAGTCACGGTGGGACACTTCATCCACATCCCATAGGCGAATGCTATCCATGGCTTGGCAGGCAGGGCACACTGCACCTGAAATAAAACGTTTAACTGGTTCGGCGTTTGTACTGTTCGTTGTCGTATTCATAATCTTCTCGCTGGTTAAGCAGCCTGTTGATCGCTAAGTCCGCTGTGACGCAATAATGCATCAATCTCAGGCTCACGGCCACGGAACTCAACAAACAGCTGCATGGGTGATTGTGAGCCGCCCTTAGCCAAGATCGAATCACGGAAAGCACGGCCAGTTTCTGGGTTAAGCACACCTTCTTCTTCAAAGCGTGAGAAGGCATCAGCAGAGAGTACTTCCGCCCACTTATAGCTGTAATAGCCTGCAGCGTAGCCGCCAGCAAAGATATGTGCAAAGCTATTGGCAAAGCGGTTCCAACTGGGCGGCACCATTACGGCTACTTGCTCACGAACAGCATTGAGCACATCGAGCACACTGCGTCCGTCGCCGTGACTGCAATGTAATTCAAAATCAAATAACGAAAACTCCAGTTGGCGCACCATCATCAAGCCGGACTGGAAATTACGCGCGGCGAGCATTTTATCCAGCAGCGCTTTAGGCAGCACTTCTTGGCTTTGGTAATGCCCAGAAATTAGCGCTAAACCTTCAGGCTCCCAGCACCAGTTTTCCATAAATTGACTGGGCAGCTCCACTGCGTCCCAAGCCACGCCATTAATGCCGGAGACCCCGGCAAACTCAATACGGGTCAACATATGATGCAAGCCGTGGCCAAACTCATGGAATAAAGTGGTGACCTCATCGTGGGTGAGCAGCGCCGGCTTGCCTTCGCTGGCTGGGGTGAAATTACACACCAAATAGGCAATGGGATTGATCAATTGACCTTTTGAATTGCGGTATTGGTCGCGTGCGCCATCCATCCAGGCGCCGCCACGTTTGTGTGCACGGGCATAAAGATCAAAGAAAAAACGTCCCACATGCTGGCCGTTTTCGGTGATCTCAAATAGGCGCACGTCCGGGTGCCAGCTATCGAAATCAGCTAGTTCGTTAATCTGCACATCGTATAGTTTTTCCACAATGTTAAACATGCCACTGAGCACTTTATCAATGGGAAAGTAAGCACGCAGCTCTTCTTCACTGATGCTGTAGCGCTGCTCGCGGAGTTTTTCACTGAAATAGCCCACATCCCAGCTGTTCAGATCAGTCACTTGCTGTTCTTGAGCAAAGGCTTTGAGTTCAGCTAAGTCTTGTTCAGCGAAAGGCTTGCTGCGCCGAGTTAAGTCTTGTAAGAAACTCAATACCTGCTCGGTAGATTCAGCCATTTTGGTGCTGAGGGACAACTCACTGTAGTTATTAAAGCCGAGCAGCTTGGCCAGCTCGACTCGCAGATCGAGGATCTCTTCCATAATTGGAGAGTTGTCCAGCTGCCCAGCGTTAGGGCCTTGATCTGAGGCGCGGGTGCTGTAAGCGCGGTAGACTTCTTCGCGCAAGTTACGGTCATCAGCGTAGGTCATCACTGCATAGTAGCTGGGAAACTCCAGGGTGATCAGCCAGCCATCGAGCCCTTTATCTTGAGCTGCTTGGGCCATTTGTTGCTTAGCGGAATCGGTCAAACCTGCTAAGTCTTGCTCGTCAGTAATGTGCTTGGTCCAAGCTTGGGTGGCATCCAGTAAGTTGTTAGAGAAGGTACTGGATAATTCAGAAAGGCGCTTTTGAATTTCACCGTAGCGCTTTTGCTGTTCGGGCGGTAAGTCAATTCCAGATAAGCGGAAGTCACGCAATTCATTATCTAAAATGGTTTTTTGTGCGGTTGAAAAGTGCTCGGCCTCTGGGCTGTTGGCCAAGGTTTGGTAGGCTTCAAAAAGCGCACGATTTTGTCCCAGCTCTGTCCAGAACTCTGAGAGTTTAGGTAAGCAGGCTTCATAAGCAGTGCGCAGCTCAGGGTTGTTGCAGACCGCATTGAGGTGGCTGACAGGACTCCAGGCTTCACCGAGGCGGGCGCTGAGCTCATCCATGGGCAACACTAGGTTGTCCCAAGTGGGCTGCTGTTGATTGCTTAATAAGCGCTCAATGGTGGCGCGGCTATCAGCGAGGATTTTATCGATGGCTGGCTCAACATGCTCAGGGCGGATGGCGGAGTAATTGGGTAAGTCAAAATCTTGCAGTAAAGGATTGTTTTGATCAGTCACGGTGATACCTATAAATACATAAAAGAAAAGGCAAATAAATAGCTGATAATGTAGCTATCTTAATACATATCAGTGCCTATACGGTTGAAGGTTTACTATGGTGTCGATTAGAGCTTATAAGGGAATAATACCACACTGCGGCAGTCGGGTATTTATTGATCGCAGCGCGGTGGTGATCGGGGATGTGCATTTAGCGGATGATTGTTCGGTTTGGCCGCACACAGTGATTCGTGGTGATATGCAGCAAATCCGTATCGGGGCGCGCAGCAGTGTGCAAGATGGCAGTGTTTTGCATATTACCCATGCCAGCACTTATAACCCAGCGGGCTATCCCTTATCCATTGGTGAGGACGTGACCATAGGTCATCAGGTGATCTTGCACGGCTGCAGCATTGGCTCACGGGTGCTAGTGGGGATGGGTTCTATTGTCATGGATGGCGCGCGCATCGATGATGATGTGGTGCTGGCGGCCGGCAGTTTAGTGTCGCCGGGTAAACATCTGGCCAGTGGTTACTTATATATGGGGCGGCCCGCGCAGCAAATTCGCCCACTTAGCGCAGAAGAAATGAGTTTCTTTACCTATACCGCAGGCAATTATGTACGCTTAAAAGATGAGTACTTGGCGCACACAGAATAACAGTGGCGGTGATTTAATAACGCCAAAATGCTGGGGATAATAAAATCAGTAAGGAAAACACTTCAAGGCGGCCCAGAATCATTGCCAGGCTGAGAATGAAATGAGCTGTAGCGGGCAAGTCACCATAGTGTGCAGTGGCGTCACCCAGTGCTGGGCCAAGGTTATTCATACATGAGGCCAATGCGGAAAACGCGGTGATGGGGTCCAGTTCGCAGGCCAGCAAAGCCAGCATCAGGGTAAAAAAAGTTACCATATACACCACGCAGAAACCCCATACAGAATCTATCACGCGGTCGGGAATTTTACGTTTACCCAACTTAATCGTGAACACCCCATTGGGGTGCAGTAAACGGTGGATCTCACGTTGGCCTTGACGGTAGAGCAGCATGACCCGCATGACCTTCATGCCGCCACCGGTTGAACCTGCGCAGGCACCAATAAAAGTTGCGTAGAGCAGCAGAAAGGGTAAAAAACTGGGCCAGATACTGAAGTCGGTAATGCCAAAGCCAGTGGTGGTGGCGACTGAAACAACCTGGAAGGCCGCATAACGTAAGGACTGCATAGGGCTGTCATAGTGGCTGTACAGCATCAAAACAGCTGCAGTGACAATAAAGACAGCCGCCAAGATTTTAAGAAAGGTGATGCATTCAGGGTCACTTAAATAGGCTTTTAAAGAACGGCTGCGTAAGGCCAAAAAGTGCAGAGCGAAGTTCATTGCCGAAATGGTCATAAAAAAGATACAAATCAGCTCAATCAATGGGCTGTCAAAATAACCCATACTGGCGTCATGGGTGGAAAAACCACCAATGGCAATGGTTGAAAAACTATGACCAATGGCATCAAAGAGATTCATACCGGCCAACCAATAGGCGGCGGCGCAGATTAAGGTGAGTCCGCAGTAAATCATCCATAGGGTTTTTGCAGTATCGGCAATGCGCGGTGAGAGCTTATTGTCTTTCAGCGGGCCGGGCATTTCCGTACGGTACAGTTGCATACCGCCCACCCCAAGCATGGGCATAATGGCCACTGCCAAGACAACAATACCCATGCCGCCCAGCCATTGCAGCTGCTGGCGATAATACAGAATTGCCCGAGGCAGTTGGTCAATCCCAGTCAGTACCGTGGCACCCGTGGTGCTCAGGCCTGAAAAGGATTCAAAAAAAGACTCACTAAAGCTCATGCTCGGTGCAGGGGACAATAAAAAGGGAATCGCCCCAAAAGTGCCCAGTACAATCCAAAATAGGGCGGTGATCAGATAGCCATCACGCACCCGTAACTCCGCCCGAGCATGGCGGACCGGTAGCCAAATAAATAAACCGGTTAATAGAGTAATCGCAAATGACCAAGCAAAACTGGCGCTGGAGCCGCCGCTGTCATACAGGGCAATCAGTAGCGGCGGCAGATGACTGATGCTAAATAACATCAATAAAATGCCAAGAATTCGACCAATGGCGGCAAAGTGCATGCTAGTGACTCGCTAAAAGAAGCCTAGGGTAGAGGTTAGAAAAAAGTTAAACCCGGTTGGAACAGGCGTTCCACGTCACGAATATACTTTTTATCCACCAAGAATAAAATAAAATGATCGTCAGCTTGAATAATGGTGTCACCGCTATTAATAAGCACTTCATCATTGCGAATAATAGCGCCAATAGTGGTGGCTGGCGGTAAACGGATTTCACTGAGTTTACGGCCAATCACTTTACTGGACTTGCGGTCGCCGTGGGCAATCACTTCAATGGCTTCTGCGGCACCGCGTCGTAAGGAGTGGACGCTAACGATATCACCGCGGCGCACATGGGTGAGTAAGGTGCTCAGGGTGGCCAGCTGCGGACTGATGGCAATATCAATGGCACCGCCTTGCACCAAATCAGCGTAGGCGGGGTTGTTAATAATTGCCATAACTTTGCGGGCACCTAAACGCTTGGCCAGCAGTGAGGACATAATATTGGCCTCATCATCATTGGTTAGGGCTAAGAAAATATCCGCTTCATCAATATTTTCTTCCATTAATAGGTCGCGATCTGATGCGCTGCCGTGCAAGACGATGGAGGAGTCCAAGTTGTCAGATAACTCGCGACAGCGTTCAGCATTGATTTCAATGATCTTTACTTGGTAGCGGCTTTCAATGGCTTGCGCCAAACCTTCACCAACATGGCCGCCGCCGGCAATGATTATTTTACGGTAGCCATTTTCCATGCGCCGCAATTCGCTCATCACCGCGCGAATATGGCCGCGGGCAGCAATAAAGAACACTTCATCATCCACCTCGATAATGGTGTCGCCAGTGGGGAAGATGGGTCGGTCATGGCGAAAAATAGCCGCCACTTGGGTTTCCACTTTTGGCATGTGCTCACGCAGTTGGCGTAGTTCTTGGCCCACCAGCGGCCCACCATAATAAGCGCGTACACAGACCAGCAAGGCTTTGCCTTCAGCGAAATCCAACACCTGGAGTGCGCCTGGGTATTCAATTAAGCGCTTAATGTGGTTGGTCACCTCTTGTTCAGGGCTGATCAACACATCAACGGGGATGGCTTCATTAGTAAAGAGTTCAGGGTAAGTTAAGTAAGCTGGCTCACGTACTCGAGCAATTTTGGTGGGGGTGCGAAATAAGGTATAGGCCACTTGGCAAGCCGCCATGTTGGTTTCATCGCTGTTGGTGACTGCTACCAAAATATCGGCATCGTCAGCCCCGGCTTGCTGCAGGATGTGTGGAAATGAGCAATGGCCATTGACGGTGCGAATATCTAAACGGTCGCCTAGATCCCGTAGACGCTCAGTATTGGTGTCCACTACGGTAATATCATTGGCTTCACTTGCTAGGTGCTCTGCGAGAGTGCCGCCCACTTGCCCTGCACCCAGAATAATAATCTTCATTGCTAAGTCCTTAACTGCTTGATGCGGGTGCTTGCTTAATCAGACGGGCATAGTAGAAGCCATCATGGCCGCCTTGTTGGGCGAGTAGCTGCTGGCCATGGGGTTGTGGCAGACCAAATTCCGCGGTAAAGGGTAATTCTTGTGCATCTGCAGTGCGTGCTAAAAAGGCCGCGATCACCTCGGTATTTTCCGTGGGTAAAGTAGAGCAGGTGGCATAGAGTAAAATACCGTTATCAGCCAAGGTGGGCCAGAGCGCATCTAACAGCTCACCCTGCAGGGTTGCCAGCGGTGTAATATCTTCGGCTTGTCGGGTCAGTTTAATATCGGGATTGCGGCGAATTACGCCAGTGGCTGAGCAGGGTGCATCCAGCAAGATACGTTGAAAAGGGGTGTTGTCCCACCATTGCTCTACAGCGCGGGCATCCCCTGCAAGTAGAGTGGCTTGGAGCTGTAAACGTTCTAGGTTGGATTGCACACGCTCTAAACGTTGTGGTTCTAAATCAATGGCCACAACTTCACTAAGCTGCGCTTGCTGCTCCAAAATATGGCAAGTTTTTCCACCCGGTGCACAGCAGGCATCCAGTACCCGCTGCCCTTTTTCCAGCATTAATAAGTCGGCTGCCAGCTGTGCGGCTTCATCCTGTACGCTGATCATCCCCTCAGTAAACCCCGGCAGTTCAGTGACATCGCAGGGTATCGCTAAGGTGATACCGTATTGACTGAACGGAGTGGGCTGGGCAGCAATACCTTGGGCTGCCAGTTTATTAAGGTAGTCATCGCGACTGCAGCGTTGCTGGTTTACTCTGAGGGTCAAGGGTGGGTGGCTGTTATTGGCGGCACAAATGGCGAGCCAATGCTCTGGCCAAAAAGCTTTCAGTGACTTTTGTAACCAACGCGGATGGGCGGTCAGCACCACAGGGTCTTTTTCTAACTGAGGTAATAACTCCGCTGCTTCCCGTTGGGCGCGGCGTAATACTGCGTTGAGCAAGCCTTTGGCCCAGGGTTTGCGTAATGCGGTGGCGCAGCCAACGGTTTCCCCAATCGCCGCATGGGCGGGAATACGGGTGTACAGCAGCTGATATAAACCCACTAAGAGTAAAGCTTCGACATCTTGATCAGCCTTGCGAAACGGCTTGCTGAGCAGCTCAGCCGCTAAAATAGCTAAGCGCGGTTGCCAGCGGGCGGTACCGAATGCCAGCTCTTGAACTAAACCCTTATCCCGCGGGGCCACCTGTTCTAATTGTTTGGGTAAAGTGCTGGCTAATGATGCTTTACCCGCGAGCACCGCAGTCAGGGCGCGAGCCGCTGCAAGGCGTGGATTCATTGGCCTAATACCTGGCCGGGGCTAAACAGCGCTTGCCGACTGTTGAGTAAGTCATTGAAGGGTAGGGCGCGGGCGTTGGGCAGCTGTAGACGGGTGAGACGCAGCGCCTGTTCACCGCAGGCCACTAATAAACCCTCACGGGTTGCGCTGAGAATTTCACCCGGTTGACCTTGCCCTTCTGCCAGCTCAGCCCCATGCACGCGCAAGGTTTCGCCGGCCAAAGTGGTGTGGCACACCGGCCAAGGGTGCATGGCGCGGATTTGGCAGTCCAGTGCTGTGGCGGGGCGCTGCCAGTCCAACAAGGCAGCCTGTCGATTTAATTTATGTGCATAGGTGGCCAAGCCATCCAGCTGTTTCTCAGGAGTAATGCTGCCATCGACTAAACCTGCGATAGCCTTTAATACGGCAGCCGGACCCAGACTGGCAAGGCGGTCATGCAAGCTGCCGCCAGTGTCTGTTGCAGAAATCGGCGTGCTGACTTTAAGTAGCATGGGGCCGGTGTCTAAACCCGCTTCCATTTGCATCACTGTGACGCCTGTTTCTGTATCGCCGGCTTCAATGGCGCGCTGAATAGGTGCCGCGCCGCGCCAGCGGGGTAGTAATGAGGCATGGCTATTGATACAGCCTAAGCGTGGTGTATCAAGAATTGCTTGGGGAAGAATAAGGCCATAAGCCACTACCACCATCAGGTCAGCATTAAAAGCGGCCAGCTCTTGCTGAGCTTCAGGGCCGCGTAGATTATCAGGCTGCAGTACCGGAATGGCATGTTGCAAAGCTAATTGTTTGACTGGGCTGGGGGTCAGTTTTTGGCCGCGCCCCGCGGGACGGTCCGGCTGAGTGTATACCGCAACAACTTGATGCTGGCTATCAAGTAAAGCTTGTAAGTGACTGACAGCAAATTCAGGTGTGCCAGCAAACACGATACGCAGAGACAAAGACATACAATTACCTTGCAATGACAGGAGGGGTAGCACCGCGGCTAGCTAAGGGTTTCAGCCAATACTTAAGCTCTAGCGAGGCGGTGGGATTTTTCTAGTTTTTTACGAATCCGATCGCGCTTGAGTGACGATAAGTAGTCAACAAAGAGTTTGCCATTTAAATGGTCGCACTCATGCTGAATACAAATGGCTAATAAGCCTTCAGCAATCAACTCAAAGGGTTCACCGTTACGATCTAAGGCATTCACTTTAATGCGTTGCGGGCGCTGCACATCTTCAAAGAAGCCCGGCACTGACAAGCAACCTTCTTGGTAAAGGTCAGTGTCGTCGGTGAGCACTTCAATTTCAGGGTTGATAAACACCAAAGGCTCAGACTTATCTTCAGATAAGTCCATAACGATTAAACGGATGTGTTGATCAACTTGAGTTGCAGCTAAACCAATCCCCGGAGCGTCATACATGGTTTCTAGCATGTCATCAATCAGGGTGCGGATTTGATCATCGACCTGCGCCACAGGTTTAGCTATGGTACGCAATCTCGGATCGGGATATTCAAGAATATTTAAAATTGCCATATGCGTTTGTGATGTACTTGTGGAAAAAAATTAAGAAGCACTGCTACTATGATACGCAGCTTAATAAATAAATGGCTGTTAAGCCAAAACTGGGGTTTGGAATTGTCATAGGGCGTTCCACTGTCAATATATGATAAAGGGATTCAGCGCATGAGGAAAACATTACTTGCACTGCTACTGCTTGCGACTGCCACAGTCCAAGCACAGGTACAGTTAAAAAATGATCACCCCGACACTTATATAGTGGTGAAAGGTGACACCCTATGGGACATTTCTGCTAAGTTTTTAAGCAAACCATGGAAGTGGCCAGAGATTTGGCATGCTAACCCACAGGTTGCTAATCCCCATTTAATTTATCCAGGCGATCGCCTGAGCCTTGTTTATATTGACGGCCAACCGCGCATTGTACTAGACCGTGGAGCCAGTCGCGGCACTATTAAGCTCTCACCTAAAGTGCGCCGTACTGCTATGGCCGATGCCATACCAACAATACCTTTAGAGGCTATTAATAGCTTTTTATTGAATAACCGTATTGTGAACAGTAATGACGAGTTCAGCAAGGGGCCTTATGTGGTAGCCGGTGAAGCTGAGCGCGTGGTGAGCGGTAAAGGTGACCGTATTTATGTACGTGGCGATGTTGATAATAATGCTGTGTATGGGATTTATCGTCAAGGTCATCGCTATATTGATCCCATTACCGAAGAGTTTCTTGGCATTAACGCAGACGACATCGGCAGCGGTGAAATTGTTGCGGTAGAAGGCGAAATTGGCACCATGGTGCTGACCCGTACCACCCAGGAGGTACGCAATGCAGACCGCTTATTGCCCACAGAAGAGCGAGCGATTAATTCAACCTTTGTACCCAGCGAGCCCAAACAGGACATTAATGGTTTAATCTTGGATGTGCCCCGCGGCGTTACACAAATCGGCCAGTTTGATGTGGTGACCATCAATAAAGGTGCCCGTGAAGGCTTGGTCGAAGGGAATGTGCTGGCGGTGTATAAAACCGGTGAGACAGTGCGTGATCGAGTCAGTGGTGACAGGATTAAAATTCCAGATGAACGTGCCGGCCTGCTGATGATTTTCCGCGTTTACGACAAGCTCAGCTACGGCTTGATCTTACGCGCCAGCCGTCAACTGGCAGTGATGGATAAAGTTAAAAACCCTTAAACTTAAATAGCAGTTGGCAAACAAGCGCCCTTAATTCAGGCGCTTTTTTGCTTTTTAAACACTGCCAACTACACTGAGTAACACCCATGACTTGGATGTCATGTCACCCTTGATAAGGATATTGTTATGCGCGACTGCTCACCCGCCGAACTTGAAGCACGCTTACGTTTATACAGCCTGCCAGAGGTTGGAGCGCAACGCTTCTATAAATTGTTAAACGTTTTCTCTTCCGCCAGTGCTGCGCTCAGTGCGCCGGCCACGGCTTGGCAGGCGATTGGGATGCCACACAGCAGTATTGAGGCGCGGCGTTCTGCTAGTGTTCGTGAGGATGCATTAGTGGCGTTACGTTGGGCTGAATGTGCCGGTCAGCATATTTTGCTGCATGACATGCCTGACTATCCTGCACTATTAAAAGAAACCGTAGGTGCGCCACCTTTATTATTTGTGCAGGGTCAGACCGCTATTTTAGAGCAGCCACAAATTGCTATTGTTGGCAGTCGTAACGCCACTCGGCCCGGCCTGGATACCGCACACAGCTTTGCGCGCAGTTTAGCTAAAGCTGGTTTTGCAATCACCAGTGGCTTGGCCTTAGGTGTGGATGCGGCGGCTCATCAAGGTGCTTTGGATGTGCAAGGCGTAACCATTGCCGTGGTGGGCACCGGTTTGCAACGGGTTTATCCGGCGCGGCATCGTTATTTAGCTGAAGCGATTATTGAGCAGGGCGGTGCTGTGGTGTCAGAGTTGCCATTGGCCAGTGCCCCCCACGCCAGCCACTTTCCGCGGCGCAACCGCATTATCAGTGGCTTGTCGCTTGGGGTTTTAGTGGTGGAGGCCAGTCCGTCCAGCGGTTCGCTGATTACTGCGCGTTTGGCTGCAGAGCAAGGTCGAGAGGTGTATGCCATCCCCGGCTCAATCCATGCGCCCAGTGCCCGAGGTTGTCATCAACTGATTCGTAATGGTGCCACCTTGATTGAAACTGTGGGGGATATTTTAGAGTCATTGCAAGGTTGGCAGCGTATTGCTGAGCCGCCAGAGCAGGCTGTGCAGCAATCGTTGCCGTTAGCAGAGCCGCTGCTTGAATTATTAAAAGTACAGCCTATGGACATTGATGGACTGGTTGAACTCAGTGGCTTGCCTTTGCCGGAGGTATTAGCGGCACTCACCGATTTTGAAATAGCCGGCTGTGTGAGCAATGAAAATGGATTATGGCTGTATCGTCAGCGCAGAGCGGTTTAAGATAGGCCTTTCTTGATGCAGCAATTATTTTAGTGTGGGTGTATTTCATGGTCAGTGCTTGGCAGCTGCAACAGGCTGCGCAAAAAATTCGGCAAGGTGCAGTGATTGCTTATCCCACTGAAGCAGTTTGGGGGTTGGGCTGTGATCCTTTTAACCCAACAGCAGTGGCCCGCTTACTGGCCATTAAACAGCGTCCCGTCCACAAGGGATTAATTTTAGTGGCTGCCAATATTGAGCAGTTTGCTTGGCTATTAGACGGCTTGAGTGACAGCGAGTTACGACAGTTGAACGACAGCTGGCCGGGTCCCCACACTTGGCTGATACCTCATGATAACCGGGTACCCGCTTGGATTAGCGGTGAGCATGCTACTGTGGCGATTAGGGTCAGCGACCACCCTTTAGTGGCGCGCTTGTGCGCACTGGCAGGCCCGATTGTTTCCACTTCAGCGAACCCCAATGGCCGTTTGCCAGCGAAAAGCCGTTTGCGCATTGAGCAGTATTTTCACGGTCAGCTGGATATGGTGCTGAGTGGGGAACTCGGCCAACACAGTCAGCCGAGTAGTATTCGTGATCTACGCAGTGGGCACGTATTGCGCTCAGCTTAAAGCTGCTGGCGCACTTGTTTTAATACTGCAGCTGAATCAGGGCGTACTCCAGTCCACACATAGAAGGCTTCCGCAGCTTGTTCAACCAGCATGCCTAAACCATCTAAAGTAAGGGCAGCGCCTTGCTGTTGCGCCCACTGATTAAACACTGTGGTGTGTTTGCTATACATCATGTCGTAGCAAATCGTCTCG
>Ga0079226_10000077_pt1 | contig 56611 bp, 53 predicted proteins | sample Poulit2014_FD_76345 | JGI IMG/M metagenome (GOLD analysis project Ga0079226, IMG submission 76345) | Agricultural soil microbial communities from Georgia to study Nitrogen management - Poultry litter 2014 | ecosystem: Environmental > Terrestrial > Soil > Agricultural land | place: USA: Georgia...
CTCCGCGGGAAGCGGCTCCCCCACCCAGCCCCAGAGCACGGTCCGCAACTTCGGCTCGGCGTGCAGACAGATGCCATGGTCGATGCCGTACACCCGGCCGTCCGATCCGGCCAACACGTGCCCACCCTTGCGGTCCGTGTTGTTGACCACCACGTCCAGCACCGCCAGTTCGCGGACCCGCGCGTCGTCGGCGTGCCCCAGTACCACGGGGGATCCGGCGCGGTCGCGCGCCCGCAGCACGACCCGCCAGTCCTCGGGCAACTCCCCCGGCGGGCAAACATCCACCAGCTCGTCTCCGGTGGTCTCGACCCACAGTTGCACCATGCCCTCGCCGAACGGCCCGTCCCGCAGCACCGTCGGTGGGACGTTCCCCAGTCCGGCCGCCTCGGAAACCAGATGGGTCGCGACCTCACGACCCGCCAACGTACCGTCCGGGAAGTCCCACAAATCACGTTCGCCGCGCACCGGCTTGTACACCGCGTTCGCCGTCACCCCGTCCAGCTCCACAGTGCAGAACAGCGTGACATTGGACGCATCCCGCAGACGCCCCTCGACCTCGAGATGTCCCCGCGTCACCAGCTCCTTCGCCACTGCCCCTGTCGGATCGAGATCACTGTCCCCGCTGTGCTGCGAGGCGGCGCTGTTCTCCGAAGCGGCGCTGTGCTGCGAAGCGGCGGGATCGGTCGCCATCGCCTCAATCCTCGAAAACATTGTGGTCGCGGTGGTAACCGTTCTGTCGCGGACAGATGTGCCCCTGCGGATCGAGCGGCTCACCACACAACGGGCACGGCTTGCGTCCCGCGCTGAGCACGCGGTTCGCCCGCGCGGCGAAGGCTCGCGCCTCCGTGGGACTCAGGAACACCCGCACCGCGTCGGGCCCCTCCTCCGTGTCGTCGAGGACGACGGTCTCGTCGATCTCCCCGTCGGTAACGGCGAGCAGCTCGATCACGACCGCGCTGCTTTCGGCGTCCCAGCCGAGCCCCATGGTGCCGACCCGGAACTCCTCCTCGACCGGCACGTCCAGCGGGTCCACATCGACGAGTTCGTCCGGGGCCTCCTCGGGGATCTCGGCACCGAACCGGTTCGCCACTTCCTCCAACAGCGAACCCAATCGTTCGGAAAGTACCTCGACCTGCTGCTTCTCGATCGTCACGCTGATCGTGCGGACGTCCTCGGAGGCCTGCAGATAGAACGTGCGGTCACCGGGTTCCCCGACCGTGCCTGCAACGAAGCGGTCGGGTTGGCGGAAGACATGAATGACGCGAGCCATGGCATCTACGACCCTAAGCCACCAGGCTGGCGAGGATCGATCGGGGCGAGCGTACTCGAATCAGCGAACGTCATCCTCCGAGGCGGGTGGACGCCCCGCCGTGTCGCCCACCATGCGACCGGGGCGGGACCAGGCGGCGAGCAATCCCACCGGATCCGGTCGCCGCACACACGCGGCGACATAACAGCTCACCACCAGCACCCCTGCCATGTACCACCAATCGTAGACTGCCTGCTCCCCGGTGGGGTAATACGCCAACACCAGGAACACGGACACTCCGGCCGCGATCCGCAGCTGTCGGACGCGCCACCGGAACGCGGCGGCGAGCACGAGGCCCCAGGTGAAGTACCAGGGCAGTGTCGGAGGCGCCAACAGCGCCGCGACGAGCAGCGTCAACGCCATCCGGTAAACGGCCTCGCCGCCACCGTGTCGGGCGAGCCACCACTGCCGCGCCACGAACGCCACCAGAATCACGCCGGCGACGACGCGACACACCACGACGAACGGGGTGTCGTCGATGTCCACCACGAGCTCGACCATGCCGTGCGCGAGCTGCCCGATACCGCTGGGCACGTGCAACCAGTTCACGATCATGGTCGGTGCCCGCAGCCCGGTCAGCCACCCCAGGTTCAGCGAACCGAACGCGAGCAGAGTGCCACCGATGAAGACCACGACAAAGACGGCGACAGCCATACCGCCCGCGGCGAGGAATCTGACCACCGGTTTCCTCACCGCCAGCCGGTTCGCCCACATCCACACCAGAAACGGCAGCGCGAGCGCGGCCGTCGGCTTGATCAGCATCCCGACCGTGACCAGTGACACCGCGAGTACATGCCTGCCGCGCAGCGCCGCCAGGACCCCGGTGCTCAGCGCGCCCAGCATCAGGAGGTCGTTGTGCGGCCCGCCGATCAGGTGCACGACCATCATCGGGCTGGCGACCACCAACCACATCGTCACGGGCGGATCGCCGGCCAGGTCCCGGGCGAGCCGCGGCAACGCCCACAACACCATGCCCAGTCCCGGCAACACCGCAGTCCGGGTCACGATGACGCCGAGCAGCAGGTGGTTACCGGTGAGCGCCACGACCCCCTTGGCCAACAACAGGAACAGTGGTCCGTAGGGCGCCGGAGTGGTCTGCCACAGCGGGTGCACGTTCTGCACCAGGTCGTCGAGCACGCGCAGCGTCGCCGGCCCGGAGGCATAGGGGTCCAGTCCGTGTAACAGCTGGGCACCCTGGCCGAGATAGGAGAACACGTCGCGGGTGAACAACGGTGCCGCGACCACCAGGGGCCCCGCCCAACACCACGCGGCCGTGACAACCGCCCGGTTGCCGGCGACTCCCCGTAGTACGTACCGACCGAGGCGCACCCACGACCACACCAGCAGCGCGCATCCCAGGTAGAGGGTCCCGCCGACGAGCCACTTCCCGTGTCCGTAACGGATCCAGGACAGTGGACCGTCGCCGAACACCGGATCGTCGAGCACTGTTCCACCGGCACCGAACGAAGCCAGCATGACCACCACACTGCCCACGATTCCCAGCGCGATCGTGCGGTACGGGAAACGTACCGCGGTGCGGGCGTCGGGAAGACCGGTGGCCGTCCGGTGATTGGTTCGCTCCATGATGGTGGGAATCATCACAGAACGCATCGCAGAGGTTGTCAACAGTCACGTGGCGCCGGCGCGCTCGACGGTCGGACCGTACCCGGGACACCTCCCCACACCCCTCCCCCGATCCTTCCCGCGGGATGTGCGTGGGCACACGACGTCAGCGCAGGTCGAAGCGGATAGCATCCGAGGAACAAGAACCCAACCGTTCGGAGGAGAACTCCATGACCCCACCAGTCAACGTCACCGTCACCGGGGCGGCCGGCCAGATCGGCTACGCGTTGTTGTTCCGCATCGCCTCCGGCGAGCTGCTCGGCAAGGACACTCCGGTGAAGCTGCGCCTCCTGGAGATTCCGCAGGCGGTCAAGGCCGCGGAGGGGACCGCGATGGAACTCGACGACGGGGCGTTTCCGCTGCTACGGGGCGTGGACATCTTCGACGACACCCAGCAGGCGTTCGCGGGGACGAACATTGCACTGCTGGTGGGGGCCCGCCCGCGCACCAAGGGGATGGAGCGTGGTGATCTGCTGGAAGCGAACGGCGGCATCTTCAAGCCCCAGGGCCAGGCGATCAACGCGGGTGCCGCCGACGACGTGAAGGTCCTCGTCGTCGGCAACCCCGCCAACACGAACGCGCTCATCGCGCGGTCACATGCGCCCGATGTGCCCCGCGAGCGGTTCACCGCGATGACCCGTCTCGACCACAATCGCGCGCTCGCCCAGCTCTCCAAGAAACTCGACATCGGCGTGGGGGAGATCAGCAAACTCACCGTGTGGGGCAACCACTCCGCGACGCAGTATCCCGACGTGTTCCACGCGCAGGCAGCGGGCAAGCCCATCGCCGACGCGGTGGACCGCGACTGGCTCGCCGACGAGTTCATCCCGACTGTCGCCAAGCGCGGCGCAGCGATCATTGAGGCACGCGGTGCGTCCTCGGCCGCCTCGGCAGAAAGCGCGGCGATCGACCACGTCCACACCTGGGTCAACGGCACCACGCCGGGCGACTGGACATCGATGTCCGTGTGTTCGGACGGTTCGTACGGCGTACCGGAGGGACTGATCTCGTCGTTCCCCGTCACCACCGCCGCGGGCAGCTACGAGATCGTGCCAGGGTTGGAGATCAACGACTTCTCACGTGAACGGATCGACGCCTCGGTCGCCGAACTCTCCGAGGAACGGGACACGGTCACGCAGCTCGGTCTGGTGTAATCGACGGGCGCTCCCCCAAGGTGGCCGGCGGGGCATGGTTGTGTCGGCGTTGTGTCGGCGTGACGTCGGCGTGGAGCGCGACGACACAACCGTGCCCCGCCGGCCCGCTGCCCTCAGCCGGTGGATCCCCCGACATCCGCCTGTCCGTGTGAGTTCCGTTCAGACTGCTTCGGCTCAGGGGGCACGACGCCCGCGAGATCGTCCGAGTGGTCGTTGGAGCGCAGCAGGAACGGCCGCGTCTCCGTGTAGCGCACCACCGACACCGAGGCCGGATCCACTGCGAGGCGCTGGAACAGGTCCAGATGCAGCCCCAATGCGTCCGCGAGGATGGACTTGATCACATCGCCGTGCGTACACAACAGCCACACGGCGTGCTCACCGTGTGTCTCGGTGATCCGCGCGTCATGCTCGCGCACCCCCCGTAGCGCCCGTGTCTGCACCTCGGCGAGCCCTTCTCCCTCCGGGAACACCGCTGCGGACGGGTGTTCCTGCACGACCCGCCACAACGGTTCCTCAGCCAGCGAGGTCAACTTTTGGCCGGTCCACTCGCCGTAGTCGACCTCGGTGAACCGGGACTCGGTGCGGCTGGGCAACCCGCGGGACGTTGCCAGCGGAGCCAGCGTCTGCTGGCAGCGCAGCAGCGGGGAGGTCAGCAGCTCGACAAGCGGCACGTCCGCCAGCCTGCCGTCCAACGCCGCGGCCTGGGATCGTCCTGTCTCGTCAAGATCGACACGCGGACTGCGACCGGCCAGCACCCCGGACCCGTTCGCTTCCGAACGCCCGTGCCGTAAGAGAATAACGGTAGCCACGCCCCCACCCTAGATGCTGCGGATCAACACCCCGGAGGCGTTAGGGTCTGTCCATGCAGATTCGGCAGCTCGGACGATCCGGCTTGCGGGTATCAAGAATGGGACTGGGCACGTTGTCCTGGGGCGAGGACACCGATGCGCAGGAGGCCGCCAGCCAGTTGCTGGCATTCACCGAAGCGGGCGGCACCCTGGTGGACACGGCCGACGTCTACGCCGCAGGCGATGCGGAACGGATCCTCGGCTCGCTGCTCGACGACGTGGTCGGACGCGGGGACATCGTGTTGGCCAGCAAGGCCGTCGCCCGCCGCACCAACGGCCCCTTCGGCGGCGGCGCGTCGCGCGGAGCACTGTTGAACGCGCTGGACGGGTCGCTGCACCGCCTCGGCGTGGACCACCTGGACCTGTGGCAGTTGCACGCCTGGGACGAGACGGTGCCACTGGAGGAAACGCTGGCAACGCTGGAGCATGCGGTGCAGAGCGGCCGGGTGCGTTACGTGGGCATCTCGAACTACACAGGCTGGCAGTTGGCGACAGCAGCGGCAACCTCCCGAGTCCCGTTGATCTCGGCGCAGGTGGAGTATTCGTTGTTGGAACGCTCCCCGGAGCACGAGGTGGTTCCCGCCGCGGCGCATCACCGTGTCGGCCTGTTGCCGTGGGCACCGCTCGGCAGGGGCGTACTCACCGGCAAGTACCGCTCCGGCACCCCGGCCGATTCACGGGGTGCCTCCGAGGACTACGCCGGGTATGTCGACCAGCACCGCACGGAGCGTGCCAACCGGATCGTGCACGCGGTCGCCACCGCCGCGGACGGGCTCGGCGCGTCACCGTTGGCCGGGGCGTTGGCATGGGTGCGTGACCGGCCCGGTGTGGTGGCACCGGTCGTCGGATCCCGCAACACCGGGCAGCTCACCGGCTGGCTCGCCGCAGAAGAGATCACACTTCCCCCTGCGATCCGCAACGCCCTCGACGATGTCAGCAGGGCCACGACCGACGCCCCGGATCGGGGCGAAGGTTAGCCGACAACGGACGGTGGCAATCCGCACCCCCGGGTACCGGTGACGGTGGCCCCCGCGTGGAGGATGCTGGGGGAAGCCGGATCGTTGACCGAATCGGGAGTACCTGTCTGTGCGTCGCTTCACTACCCGCGCTGTACGTACCTACTGTGCTACGGCCACGGTGGCCGTCCTCCTCCTGGTGACAGGATGTTCCGGGGATGGTGAGGACACGACCGGGGACTCGCTGCAGATCGTGAAGAATCCCGAAGCTGCCCAGCCCGCGGCCTCTCCGAAAACGGACACGGCCGCTGCCGGCCGGACCGTCGACGTCTCTGGAGACGTCACCGCACTGCGCGCCGACTCCGGGGCGAAGATGCTGGCGACCGCGACCACGGACCCGGACCGTGTGTCGCTCTACGAACTCGACAGCGTGACCTCCGATCCCGTGGCCAGTATCGACACTCCGGGCGAAGTGACGGATTTCACCTTCACCGACGACACGCTGCTGGCCAGCGTGCCCACTGCCGACACGGTGCTCCGGATACCGTTGCGGCAAGATGACAAGATATCCCCGATCGAGGTCGGTGGCCAGCCCGTGGCCACCGCACGACAGGGTTCCCGCACGTTGGTCGGGCTGCGGGACGGCGAGGGGGTGCGGGTACGCAACCAGGACGGCAGCAACAAGACGATCAGCGGCGACCTCTACAGCGTCGACAACATCGTCGTTGCCGACGGGACGGCCTACGTGCTCGACCGACTCCGTACGGCACTGTTTCGGGTGGACGTTGCCGAGGGCGAATTCCGGGAGGGATTACGCGCCGGTCAGGGAGCCACGAATGCGGCAGTGGACTCGCACGGCAGGGTGCTGGTTACCGACACGCGCGGCGGGTCACTGCTCGCTTTCGGTACCGATCCGCTGCTGATGCGGCAACGCTACCCGGTCCCGGGCGGCATCTACGGAATCGCCTATGACACCGAACGCGAGCTGGCCTGGGTCACGTTGACCAAGAAGAACGAGGTCGTCGGTTTCGACATGACCGGGGGGCAGCCCGCGGAGGAGTACCGTTACTCCACGGTCCGCCAGCCGAACACCGTCGCCGTGGACAAACGGACCGGACGGGTGATCGTCGGTTCCGCAGCAGGAGAGGGGATGCAGGTGATTTCACCGTGATGCCACGATGATTCAGCAGGAAGCGGTGGTCGACGACCATTGGGAGTATCGTCGGCTGCGACTGCCGCCGGGAGTGTCCAAGCCGACGGCGACGACCCAACTGTCGGTGCACGCCGAGTTCTCCGGCTGGGAGCTGTCCACTGTGCGCCTGTACTCCGACGGCACCCGCAGTGTCTGGCTCAAACGCAGGCTCACGTCCCGCACCGGTTCGGTCCCCGGGCTCATGACGTGAGCGTTCCCCCGCGAACCGGGGATCAACAGCTGCGCAGGAACGTGTCCAGGACCCGAACCCCGAAGCGCAACCCGTCGACCGGCACCCGCTCGTCCACCCCGTGGAACATCGCGGAAAAATCGAGATCGGCGGGTAGCCGCAACGGCACGAAACCGAAGTTGCGGATGCCCAGCCGCTGGAACGACTTCGCGTCGGTGCCGCCGGAGAGCATGTACGGCAGTGTCCGCGCGTCGGGATCCTCCGAGAGCACTGCAGCACTCATGGTGTTCACCAGATCCCCGTCGAAGGTTGTCTCCACGGGGGGAAGTTCCATCCATTCCTTCTCGATGTCCGGACCGAGGATCTCGTCCAGCTCCCGGTTGAACGCCTCCACCCGTCCCGGGAGCACCCGGCAGTCCACGGACGCTTCCGCCACGGAGGGGATCACGTTGGCCTTGTAGCCGCTTTCCAGCACCGTCGGGTTCGCGGTGTCCCGCAGCGTGGCGCCGATCATCCGGGAAATGTTACCGAGTTTCGCGACCGCGTTGTCGATGTCGTCCTCGGGGAACTGCCAACCGGTCAGTTCGGTGACCCCGTCGAGGAACTCGCGGACGGAGCCGGACATCACCAGCGGGAACTGGTGGTTGCCGAGCCGTGTGACCGCCTCGGCGAGCCGAGTGACGGCGTTGTCGCCGTGCAACATGGAGCCGTGCCCAGCGGTACCACGCACCCGTAGCCGCATCCAGCGGATCCCCTTCTCCGCCGTCTCGACGAGATACGCGCGTACGTTGTCCTGGAGCGTGACGGAGAACCCACCGACCTCGCTGATCGCCTCGGTGGCATCGGCGAACAACTCGGGATGGTGGTCCACCAGCCACTGTGCGCCGTATTTGCCGCCCGCCTCTTCGTCCGCGAGGAACGCGAAGATCAGATCGCGTGGCGGCGTGACCCCCTGCAGTTTGTACTGTCGGGCGAGCGTCAGCATCATCCCGACCATGTCCTTCATGTCGATCGCTCCCCTGCCCCAGACGTAGCCGTCCTGCACGGCTCCCGAGAACGGGTGCACGGTCCATTCGGCGGGGTCGGCGGGCACCACGTCCAGGTGGCCGTGCACCAGCAACGCACCGCGCTGTCGGTCCGCGCCGGGGAGTCGCGCGATCACGTTGTGTCGGTCGGTGCCGCCCGACTCGATGTAGCTGATCTCATAGCCGACCTCGGTCAGTTTCTGCGCCACATACTCCGCAGCCGAGCGTTCGCCGTGAACGGTCGCGGGATCACCGGTGTTGGTGGTGTCGAACCGGATGAGGTCGCTGGTCAGCGCGACCACTTCGTTCTCCGCGGCATCCACGGTCGTGGCATCGCTTCGTTGCACGTCACTCACGGGGCTGTTTGTACCATTCCGACCCCCCGCAACGCCCGGCCAGATCCGTTCGTTAAGCTGTCAACACCTCGGTCCGAGTGGCGGAATGGCAGACGCGCTAGCTTGAGGTGCTAGTGCCCGCAAAGGGCGTGGGGGTTCAAGTCCCCCCTCGGACACACCCGACGGAGCCACAAGGCACCTAGCACACTGGCGTGGTGGCCATTCGCGAATCGCTCTCGGTGATCACGGCACACGATCGTCGCCCCGGAATCGACCTCACCGGCTTCGTTGCCGCCCCTGACGGATCCGATGTGCTAGCCATCATCACGTTGCGGTGATCGCTCTGCCGCAGCATCCTGCTGTGGGTACCGCGTGGGATTCAACAGCGAGTCGGTGAGCAGCCGCGGCAGCACCTCCGTGATGAACGGACTCTCCAGCGGAGTCCGGGCCTGGTCGAACACGACCCGGTCCACGGCCATTTCGTAGAGTCCGCTGAGTACGGTCGCGGCATCCTCGATCGGCATCGCCAACTCGATGCCGACTTGGTCGAACAGGCCGGTCAGTACCTCGGCGAGCTCACGGTCCAACCTGGTCACCGATTCACGCACGTCGGCGAACAGGTCCGGGTCGCGCAACGCGATGGCCTTGAACTCGACAGCCATCAGATACCAGGTCTGGTCCGTGACCAACGGTTCGAGATAGGCGGCGCTGACTCGGCCGATGATCTCACGCAGCGAGTCGACGTCGTCCACGGCAACGTCGCGGAGCATGTCGGCGACGGTGGTCCGTAATTCCTCCACCCGCCGCGACAACTGCTGATCGAACACCGCCAGGAACAAGTCTTCCTTGCTGGAGAAGTTCGAGTAGAAGGCTCCCCGGGTGAAGCCGGCACGGTCACAGATCAACTCGGTCGGCGCGTCACGAATACTGTACTCGCCGAAAACCTCATAGGCAGCGTCCATCAGTCGCTGCCGAGTCTCCGCGCGCCGCCGGGTCATCCCGGGCCGCGTTTCCTTCGGCGAATTCCGTTGTCTCCGCCGCGTCGCCGTATCGCGTCGGGTCATGCTCGCCACCTTCCGAATGCCGACCACATCACATCTTCGACCCCGTGGGTTCGATACAGTCTGCATCTAGGATACACAATGTATCCGACAGCAGTCGCAAGGTCCGCCACCGACAACGGAAGTAGCAACCTCGTGTCTTCGTTTCTCTACCACCTCGGGTTACGCGCCGCGCGCGCCAGACTGCCCGTGCTCATCGGCTGGTTGCTGGTGCTGATCGTGCTCGGCGGCGCGGGCATCGTGTTCAACGAGGGCACCGAGGACGAGTTCAGCATCCCCGGGTCACCGGCGCAGGAAGCGCTCGATCATCTCAATCACGTCATCCCGCAGACGAAGGGCTCGCAGGGGCAGCTGGTGATCGTCACACCGGAGGGAACGTCGATCACCGATCCCGCCGTACGCGCCACGGCAGAGCAGGCCATCGACCGGATCGAACAGGCCCCACAAGTCAACGGCGTGGTCAACCCATTCTCCGACGACGTCGACGACATGCTCAGCTCGGACAACCGAGCCGCCATCATCCAACTGCAGATGGCCGGGCAGCCCGCACAGATCGAGCAGGCGACAAAGGACCAACTGCACCGCATCGTCGACGAGCTCGCCACCCAACTGGGTTCGGGAAGCAAGGCGTCTCTCGGGGGCACCGCGTTCAACGACCAACTGCCCGGGTTCGGAATCACCGAGATCCTCGGCGTGTTCATCGCGTTGCTCGTGCTGCTGTTGATGTTCCGCTCGATGTTGGCCGCCGGTGTGCCACTGCTGACCGCGCTGGTCGGTGTCGGAGTCGCGATGGGCGGAACATTCCTGGCCACAAGCGTCGTCACGATCTCGTCGACCGCGCCGCTACTGGGGGTGATGCTCGGCCTCGCCGTCGGAATCGACTACGCGTTGTTCATCCTGTCGCGGCACCGTGACCAGCTCGCCGACGGGATCGACGTACACGAGTCGATCGGGCGAGCGACCGCGACAGCCGGATCGGCGGTCATCTTCGCGGGGATGACGGTGATGATCGCCCTGCTCGGCCTGTTCGTGGCAGGCATCCCCTTCCTGACCGTGATGGGCATCGTCGCAGCAATCGCCGTCGCCATCGCCGTACTGGTCGCGGTCACACTGATCCCGGCATTGTTGGCGTTCTGCGGCGAGCGTCTCAGACCACGTGCGACACGGCGGAAAACGCGCCGGGACGGCACTCCCCGTCCCGCGCGCACGCCACAGCACCGGTTCGCAAGAGCCTGGGTGCGGATGGCCACCAAGGTGCCCACGGTGACCATCCTGCTGATCGTCGCGGGGCTGGGAATCTGCGCGCTGCCCGCGCAGGACCTGCGGCTCACCCTCCCGAGCCCGGGCGACCAACCGGAGGGCACGAGTGTGCGGCAGACCTACGACACCATCTCCGAACACTTCGGGCCAGGTTACAACTCCCAGGTGATCCTGACCGCGAACATCGTCAGCAGTCACCAACCCTTCGACGTGGTCAACGGCATCGCAGACGACGTTCGACAACTTCCCGGTGTGTCCGCCGTCCCGATGGCCACGCCGAACGCCGACGGCGACACTGCACTGATCAACATCATTCCGACGCACGACGCCTACTCCGACGAAACGAAAGCACTGGTCGGCAAACTGCGCGACATGGCGGACCAGTTCCAGCAGAAATACGGCGTCTCCACCGCGGTCACGGGAATGACCGCTGTCGCGATCGACGTGTCCGACCAGTTGGGCAACGCGTTACTACCGTTCGGCATCCTGGTCGTCGGACTCTCACTGGTGCTGCTGGCAATGGTGTTCCGGTCGATCTGGGTGCCGATCAAAGCCGCGGTCGGGTATCTGTTGTCGGTGTTCGCCGCTCTCGGGGCCACATCATTCGTCTTCCAACAGGGCCACCTCGCCGACGCGCTGAACCTCGCCAGCACGGGCAGCGTCATCAGCTTCTTCCCGATCGTGCTGATGGGCGTGTTGTTCGGCCTGGCCATGGACTACGAGGTGTTCCTGGTGACCCGGATCCGCGAGGAATACGTGCGCAGCGGCGAGGTGCACGGCTCGATCGAACGCGGATTCAGCTACGCCTCCCGTGTCGTGGTCGCCGCGGCGGTCATCATGTTCGCCGTGTTCGCCGCGTTCGTACCGGAAGGCAACGGCGCCATCAAACCGATCGCGTTCGGCCTGGCCGTCGGGGTGTTCGTCGACGCGTTCATCGTGCGCATGACCCTGGTCCCCGCGGTGCTGGCACTGCTCGGCAAGCACGCGTGGTGGTTGCCGCAACGACTGGGACGCAGGCTCCCGGTTTTCGACGCCGAGGGAGAGGCGCTGTCTGCCGAACTCGAACTGGCCGACTGGCCCACGCCGGACTCGAACGACGCGGTCAACGCGGCCGCACTGCGTCTCGGCGACGATCGCGACGACGACGTGTTCACCGGAGTGGACATCCGGTTGCCACGCGGTGGCACGCTCGTCATCACCGGCCCGGCACCGGCGGGCAAGACAGCACTGCTGTACACACTCAGCGGACGAGTACGGCACTTCAACGGTGACCTGAAAGTGCTCGGCAGTGTGCTCCCGCAGCACAACAGCACAGTGCGCGGCCGTGTCGCGGTGATCCCCTGCGGCGAGACGGCCGATCCCGCAGCCGAGCTCCGTGCGAGGTTGGACGAGGGTGTGGAACTGATCCTGCTCGACGACGCCGATCTCGTCGTGGATCCGGACACACGTGCCCGGCTCGGCCGCTTGCTGCGCCATCCGATCCTGCCGTCGGGAGCACCGGCGAGTGCGGTGCTGACCTGCACCTCCCCCGCACTCCTCAGCGATGTGTCGCCCCCCACGGCCACGACCGTCCCACTTGCGGGCAGACAACGACCGACCACCGTTGCGGCGCCCGTGACCAGTCCCGATGCGGAGGGAATCTGATGTCCGACCGACGAGCAGAGAACCGATTCACCGCACTGTTCACACCATCGGCGAACGACTCGCATGCGGCCGGTGCGAGGTCACTGACGTGGCGCAGCTGGGCGGGGCTGCTCATCGTCCCCGCCCTGATCATCGGGGTCCTGGCGTGGGCCTTCTGGGACCCCGCCGACAACCACGCTCCCGCGCAGGCGGCGGTCGTCAACAACGACGATCCCGTGAAGGTCCAGGGGCAACTGGCCCCCATCGGGCGGGAGCTGGCAGCCAAGATCGTCGACAACGAGGACTCCAGCTTCGACTGGACGATCACCAGCGAGGCCGACGCGAACAAGGGACTACAGAGCGGCCAGTACGCCGCAGTCGTCACGATCCCGAAAACATTCTCGAAAGCCGCCACCTCGGCCTCCAAGGTGACCATGGACGGCGACACCGACACGGCGCAACGCGCCAATGTGGACGTGCAGACCTCGAACAACAGCAGGATCGCCGACCCGATCATCAGCGACGAGATCGCCAGGGACACGCTCGAAACCCTGAACGACCAGCTGGTCGAAACCTACCTGAACAACATCTACGTCGGGTTCAACTCGATGCACGACATGATCGTCAAAGCTTCCGACAGCGCGGACGAGTTGGCATCCGGCTCGGGCGAGCTCGCGGGAAGTACCGACGAACTCGTGAACGGCACGCAGCAGCTCGCCACCGCAGCGGCCAAGTTGGACAACGGCGCCACCGAACTGGCCACAGGCACCGACTCGCTCGCGAAGGGTAGCGGGGAACTGAGCAACGGCCTGAACGAAATGGCAGAACAAACGTCACAATTGCCGGAGCAGACCCAACAACTCGCCGAGGGAGCACGGCAGGTCGCCAACGGGAACCGGAAACTGGCGGACACGATTGCTCCACTCGCGGACAAAGTAATCACGCTGATCGACGCGCTCCCCTCCACCGACGAGGTCACACGTCGCTTCGACGACATCGCGGACCAGTGTTCGAGCTCCGGGGCGACCCCGGAGTTCTGCGCGATGGTGCAGAAAGCCGTGGACGAGTTCGGCTCCCGGACCGGTCAGTACGAGGACCGAAAACAACAGATTCGCGACGCGGCGGTCCAGGCCAAGAACGCGGTGAACCAACTCGCGAACGGCTCCGAGAGAGTCGCGCAGGGCAACGAGAAACTGGCCGAGCAGATACCCACACTGACCGAGGGCATCGCGCAGTCCGCGTCCGGAGCGGGCAGGCTGCACGCCGGTATCCAGAAACTCGACAACGGGGCCGCGCAACTCGCCGAGGGGACCGGCAGACTCGCGGCCAAGACGCCCGAGTTGGCCGAGGGAGCCGAAAAGTTCCACGAGGGCGCTCAGAAACTCGACAAGGGCACCGAGAGGTTCGCCGACAAGCTGGAGGACGGCAAAAAACAGGTACCCACGTACTCCGATCAGGAACGTGACCATCTCAAACAGGTCGCGGCCAACCCGACGATGACGAGTTCGCACGACGTGCCGGACTTCGGACCGTATGCGATCGCGCTCATCGTGGTTGTCGCGTTGTGGGCACTCGCACTGGCGACCTACATCCTCACCCCGGCCACCCCGGCCACCATGCTGACCTCGCGTGCTCCGACGTGGAAACTCGCGCTCCGCGCGGCTCTGCCCGGCGCCGGCATCGCCACCCTCGCGGCCGTGATCACCAGTGGCGTGCTGATCCCGTTCCTGTCTCTCACAGTGGCCGAATGGTTCGCGCTGCTCGGGGTCACGGTGTTGGCAGCCAACGCGTTCATGGCACTCAACCATGCGGCGGTCATGCTCGTGGGGCGCGGCGGCCGGTTCGTGTCGCTGGCGGTGTTGGTGCTCACCGTCGCCACCGGAATCGTCAGCACCATCCCCGGAGTACTAGCCGAGATCGGCGAGCTGCTGCCCACGGCCGGCGGTGTCCAGGCACTGCGAGCGGTGACGACCGGCACCGACGGGTTGGTCAGCGGCGTACTGCAACTGACGGTGTGGTTGGTGCTGGGTGGCATCGCCACGGTCGTGATGACGGAACGGCGCAGGACGATCCCGCTGCGGCGATTGCGCCTGGGCCATGCGGCCTGAACGACGCCCCGTTCCACCACGGATCCGCCGGTCGACGTCTCAGCCGCCCGAACGCAGCGAGGCGGGATCGAACGTGGCGAGTTCGTCGTCGGCGGAGGGATCGTTCGCCGCAGCCCCCGGTGTCCACGCCACGGTCCGCGCCTGCTGCGGGGTAGCACTGTCCCCGTGCGCTCGCAGCCGCTCGGCACGGCGGCGCTGGAACTCCTCAACCGTGATGCCGCCACCGTCCTCGTCGGCCCGTGCCGGTGCGGGCAGCCCCGTCAACTGCTCGATGAGATAGGTCGTGTCCTCACCGAGCCGGAGTGCGACCCGGTTGTAGCCGTCCTGGATCGCCTCCTGCATCGCGGTCCGCGCCGTCTCCACCAGCAGCGTTCCCAACTGTTGCGGATCCTGCCGGACCGTCTCGGGGGCCAGCCACAGCTCCAGCAACCCACCGCGGGCGTCCACGGTGACCTGCACGGTCCGGTCCGCGTCGTGTGCGGTGCCAGTCGCTGCGGCCAACAGCTGTTCCACCTGCGCGTACGCGTCGGCACGTGCCGACGTCGCCGCCGCGAGTTCGTTGGTGCCGCGGTGTATCGGTTGCCGTTGCATGTTCTCCGCCCGTCACCCGGACCGGCCGGAACCTGGGTTCACAGTGTTATCCATGATGTCGTCCGTGATGTCTCCCGTGACATCGTCCCTACCGTCGTCCGTGACATCCTCGTCGGGAAGCGGCTCGTACCCCAGTGACACGAGCTGTTCCCGTGCCCCGGTACCGAACACCGGGGCCAGGGTGCGATACATCCGGTCGCCCGCCCTGCGCGTCGCGGTGGCCGCCAATTCCGTGATCTGCCGTGCCAGTGCGTCAGCGCCGTCCTGCAGTGCCTGGTGTGTCAGTTGCACGTCCGTCAACCCGCCACCGGGCTGCACCTCCACCCGTACGGTGCCGTCACTCGACCGTGCCTGCCCGCTGACCGGGCCGGAGTCCGCGAACCGTTCGGCGGCCCGCCGGGCTGTCGCGTCGACCTGCCGGGCTATCCGCGCGGCCTCCGCCTCGGTATCGAATTCCGCCACCGGAAACCTCCCCGTGTTCGGGCACCAAGATAGCACCGCCACGGCCCCACAGCGGGACGCAGGCGCGGTGAGTATCGGTGGCAAACGGACCCGACGTCATCCCGTCGGCCGGTACATGCCGATGAACTGTTGTCCCGCGTTGGTGGTCCGGATGTCGCTGATCTGGACCGGGTCTCCCGCCTCGATCATTTTCCCGTCGCCGATCACCATCGCCACGTGTCCGGACCACACCACCAGGTCACCAGGCACCAGCTCGTCCACCGAAGGAACTTCCGCACCAATCGTCTGTTCCTGTGCCAACCGGGGAATGTCCAGTCCGGCCTCGCCGTAGGCCGTCATCGTCAGCCCGCTGCAGTCGAGCCCGACGCCCGGCTCCGTACCACCCCACACATAGGGCACTCCGAGCTGGGTGATCGCCTGCCGCACAGCCTTCGCCGCGGTCTCGTTCGGCGCTTCGACGGTGCTGCCACCGGGAAGGTTGATTTTCACGCCGCTGCCGGGCTGCGGTGGGGTGGCGACCGGCAACCGTGGTTTGTCGGCGACGGCGGCGGCTCCACCACCGCCGCCGGCCGGCTCCGGGGAGCCACCGGCTCCTCCCCCCGCACCGGATCGCGCGGAATTGAACGCCTCCGGCGGTGTACTCGCCGCGGCACTAGCGCTGGTCGAGGTGTCACCACCGCGGAGGGTGCCCGCGATCGTCATCAGTTCGCGGAGTGTGTTGTCCGCGTTCGACGCGGCCTCACCGTTCTTCTCCTCGATCCGTTGCAGCAGCTTCGTCATGAGCTCCCTGGCCTCGGCCCTCCCCCTGCCACCCTGCTGCTGCCGCAACGCCTGAACAGCGGTCATCGTTTCGGCGATGTCGGTGATGATCTCCTCGCGGAGCCGGTCGTTCTTGATTCTGCCGACGTCCAGTGTCTCGGCCGCGTCGACGACCGCACGTTCGATGCGGTCACTCTCGTCGATCGCCTCGTCGACCTCGCGCTCCAGGTTCTGCGAGGTCTCGCGCGCCAAGTCGCTCGTGTCGCCCGCGGAACGTTCCTGCAGGGCGGCGCGCTGGCTCGCCGCACCGTCCCGGACACCGCGCATCGAATCCCGCATCTTCCGGTGCCCACCGCGCGCGTCCTCGACCGCCGCGGCGTTGGTACGCATCCGGTCGTCGAACTGGTTGGTCCGAGACACGCCGTGCCGCAGCACCTGTTCGGTCTCCACACTCATCCGAGATCCTCGCGCAGCCGCTCCACAACGTCGCGTTGTTCCGACTCGACGGTCGCGAAGTTGGCGCTGGTTCTCCGGCTCGCGTCCGCGGCGCGGCGCCATTTCCCGCCCAGTTCGTCAAGTCGCGCGTTCAGTTCCCGCATCCTCGCGGAGTAGGCGCCCGCGAAGCCCGACTCGTTACCGAGCGTCGAGAAGCTGTCCCCGGACAACGCGACATGCGGGGCGATATGGTCACTGCCCGCCGCTCGCACGTCATCACCGAGTGGGTCGAGCGCCCGCGCGAACTCGTCGTAGGCGCCTTCCTCGTACCAGAACCCCTGCTGCGACCGCATCGTGCTCCCCGTCCGTGTGTTTCCCGCCGACCGCTCACTGGGACGAGCGGGCGCGGCGAACGGTTCCATCATGCAACATGGCCCTGATCGTTTCCAGCCTAGTCGTATTCTGTTCGCAACCGCGATGCCCTGATCACCCGCACAGGGGGGCACGGACCGAGGCCCACGGACAGCGAAAGGCCTGCTGCGCTGCGTTCACGCGGCGCTCGGCGGCATTCCGGTCGCTCGCCCCATGTCCCATAGGCCTTCTCTGCCCTGCCCTGCCCAGCACCACGCCACCCACCGCTCGCGACAGCAATCGCTGCCCTCGCGGCCTCCTACTCCGGCAACTGGGGCGGGATCGGGAAATTCGCGCGGAACACGTTCTCCGGGTCGTAGGTCGCCTTGATCGTCCGGAGCCGGTCGAGGGTGGGTTGTGGGAACGCCTCCGGCAGCCGTTCCGGGCGGGTGTCGGTGTCGAACGACAGGTACGAACCATCCTGAACCGGTGCGATCGTCGTGTCCCACACGGCGTTGATCTCCTGTTGGCTCCGCGACATGCCCATGAGTTGGAAGTTCTGGTGCCGGTGTGCGTACGCGGTGGCCTCGGGCGGCAGGTCGTGGACCGCTCCACCGGTCGCACGTATCTGGGTGTAGAAGGACTCCCCCGAACTCACCAGCCGTTCGATCGCGCCACTCGCTTTTCCGTCGAGGTGTGTCAGCAGACCGGAACGGGAGGCGGGATCGCCACCACCGGCGTGCCGGCGGTTCCCGCTTGCCACCACAGCCGAGTACGGCAGGAGATGGGCTTGGTGGTCCAACACCGGGCCCGCCTGTGCCAGCGACTCGAGGGCGACCGTCGCCGCGTCCGTGTCGGCATCCTCCCCTTCGGTCGCGTACATGCTCATCAGGTGCGCGGTCCGCGGCTGTCCACCGCGCGCCCGTGGCAGGATCATGAACGATGTGAGCCCGCGGGGGGCCGCCTCCACGGTGGCTCCCCACCTCTGCAGCAGTCCCGCCGTGTCACCGGCGTCGAGCACCATCTGCGAGTAGACGACGTTACCGACCGTGCCTGCCTCGACCTCCAGCCAGGTGACCACGCCCATGTTGCCGCCCGCTCCGCGCAGTGCCCAGAAAAGATCAGGGTTCTGCTCCGCGCTGGCGTGCACCACGCTGCCGTCCGCAGTGACGACCTCCGCTGCGACGACGTGGTCGATCGTCAACCCCTGCAGCCGGCCGAGATAGCCGATACCACCCGTGGTTCCCAGTCCACCCACACCGACGCCTCCCGCGTCGCCGGAGCTGATGGCCCAACCGCGCGGCGCCAACACTTCCGCCACCTCGCCCCAGGTGGCGCCCGCACCGATCCGGACACGGCGGCGTGCCTCGTCGACGACTTTGATGTCACGCATCCTGTTGATGTCGAGTATCACTCCGCCATCGTTGGTGGACCGTCCGGAGAACCCGTGCCCCGCCGACCGCACGGCCAGCGGCACGTCCTGTTGCCGTGCCCAGGCGAGCGCCTGCGAGACGTCTTCCGGCCCACCGGGGTGGAGCATGATTCCCGGCGATCCGGAGCGGATATGGTTGTGCCGCAGCGACTCGTACTGTCGGTCGCCGGGTTCGACCGCGTGCGGGGCCAGTTCGTTGGGCAACGAGTCGTAGTCGATGCCCTCACGACGTGCCCGCAGTTGCTCCGGGCCGCGGCGTGCCGCCGCCGGGATCGTCCCCGCGGACCGACGTGCCGCGGTGACCGCGTCACGCACCGCGGGAGCGATCTCCGTACCGACGGTTTGCACGAGCTCGGGATCGTCCCCGTCGACGATGAACGTTCCGATGCCGTCCCGCAGTGCCATGTCGGTGAGCTCGTCGATCCACTGCCGGGTGGGGCCCTGCAGGAATCCGGTGTTGCTGTCCTGCAGCGTACCGGTCACGTAAAGCGCACGCCGGATCGCCGCGGGATCACGTCCTGCGTCTGCCGCCGCCTCGTCGATGAGGGTGTTGTCCCGGGCGAGGTCCCCCTCTTTCATATATCCCAGGGAGACCGACCAGCCGTCGGCTTCGCGCCCGACCATCCGCAGCATGCGTGGCTTGTACGCGCCGAGCCAGATCGGCACGTCGTGTGCGGGTGCGGGACCGCGTTTCGCACCCGAGAGCCGGTAGTGCTCGCCGTTCAGTCGCAGTGGCGTCCGGTTACCCTCGTCCCAGATGCCACGCACGATCCGCAGGGCCTCGTGCAGGGCGGACACCGACTCACCGGGGGAGAGCCGTGTGCCACCCATCGCCTCAATGGCGTCCCAGAAGGCACCGGTCCCCAGACTCATCGTGAACCTGCCACCGGACAGTAGGTCCAGACTCGCCGCGGAACGCGCCAGTACCGCGGGTTGACGCAGCGGCAGGTTCAGCACGTTGCCCGCGACCGTGATGCGTTCGGTGCTGGCCGCGACCCAGCTCAGCAGGGTCCAGGTGTCCAGGAACGCCGGCTGGTAGGGGTGGTCCTGGAACGTGGCCAGGTCGAGTCCGACCTCTTCGGCAAGTGTGCTCAGCCGAACAGGCAGCTGTGGATCCCGGTTCCGGGGCGTGATGAACGTGCCGAACTGTAACTCGTGTCCGTAGTCGGTCATGGTTTTGCCAGCCGTCCTGTCGTGTGAGATTTATGTTGATTGAGCAGATGATATTTTGGACAACTCATCTTGGTTACAACGTATTCCGGGGTAGGATGGTGATATGTCCGGCACTGTCGAGCACACCACCAGCGCATCCGACACCGCGGGAACCAGCCCGGGATTGAGTTGGCCCCTGGTCGCACTACTGCGGGAGTGGACCAACCGCACCGAGGCGGCCACCGTGGAGCTGCCACACGGGATGCGCGGATACCAGGTACTGCGCACGGTGGTACACGACACGCCGCCCACGCAGGCAGCGCTCGCCTCCCGCCTCGGGATCGACCGCACCGTGCTGACCTACCTCATCGACCGCTACGCCGACTGCGGGCTCGTCGAGCGGCAACGGGACCCAACGGACCGCCGCGCCCGCCGCATCGTCGCCACACACCACGGGCAACGGGTACTCGCCGGCGTCGATGAAAAGGTCTCCGAGGCCGAGGAACAGCTGCTGGCCGGGCTCCGGCCGGCAGAGCGGACCCGGCTCCGTGAGCTGCTCGAACGCGCCGCGCACAGCCTCACCCCCGATGAGGACCGTTGCGCGGCCGTGTCTGGGGCAGTCACCTCACAACCGCCCCGAATTCCCCGGGGCGGGGCAGTCGGTCGGTAACCCGATCCACGACCCCCGGCCGGCCGCCGGACCGCACCCCGCCTCGGCGACCGGACCACCGCCCGGGACACCGAGCAGGGACACACCGACCACGTCCGGTTCAGGACTCGCCACGCGCCCAGGCGGTCACGAGTTTACTCGCGTTGTCCTGTCGCGGGATCGCCACAATCACGAGATCACCGCTGTGGATCCGGGTTCGCGGACTCGGTACGAGCAACCGCTTGCCACGAATGATCGAGGTGATCAGCCCGTGTGATGGTGTGATCTCGTGAAGTTGCTTACCGGCAATGTGGAGCTCATCGGTCACGCGCACCTCCACGAGCTCGTTGTTGATGTCCCCGATCGGGACGTCCTCTGCCACCGCCGCCGTCTCCGGCACTGCTTGCCGCAGGCCGAGCCACCCCGCCACAGTGCTGATACTGATGCCCTGCACAGCAGCAGAGACCAACACCACGAAGAACACGATGTCGAAGATGAACTCGCCGTCCGGATACCCGGCCACGAACGGGAAGGTGGCGAGCATGATCGGGACCGCACCGCGGAGGCCGACCCACGCTGTCAACAGCAGCTCACGCAGCCTGTAGCCCATCCAGCCGATCGTCACGAAGACCGCGATCGGACGGGCGACGAACACGAGGATGCCCGCCACGATCAACCCCGGCACAACCACGTCGATGAGCTGGCTCGGGAACACCAGCACGCCCAGCATCAAAAACAGCCCGGCCTGTGCGGTACTGGCCAGCCCCTGGTGGAACGTGCGAATACCGCGCCGGTGCAGCGGCACCTTCGCCCCCACGAATAGCCCCGTCACGTACACCGCCAGGAAGCCGGACGCCCCCACCGCCACGGCGACCCCGTAGGACAGGCCGGCCACGCCCAACGCCAGCACCGGGTAGGAACCCTCCGGCCCGAGGTCGCGCCGCATCAGCAGCCATGAGCCGGCGACTCCGATCAGCGCGCCGATGCCCAGACCACCGCCGAGCTGCAGCAGCGCGAAACGTACCCAGTCCGCCACTCCGGGTTGCGCGCTCCAGGCCTCGACGAGCCCAACGGTGAGCATGATCGCGAAGGGGTCGTTGGCGCCCGACTCGACCTCGAGCAGCGTAGCCATCCGGCGTGGTAACGGCGCCCGCCGCAGCAGCGCGAACACCGCGGCGGCATCCGTCGAGGCCACCACCGCACCGATCAGGAACGCCGTCATGGGCCGCACGTCGAGCAACAGATACGCACCACCGCCGAGGATTCCGGCAGTGAGTAGCACACCGAGCGTGGCCAACAGCGACCCCGGCAGGGCCACCTGCCGGAGGTCACCGGGTTTGGTGGTCAGCCCGCCTTCATAGAGGATGACGAGTACGGCTATGGTTCCACCGGTCTGGGCGACGCGGGGATCGGCCAGACTGACCAGTTCGAGCCCCTCGTCACCGATAATCATCCCCAATGCCAGGAACAACAGCATGCCCGGTACCCGGAGACGATTGGCGAAGCCGGCGGCCACCACGCCGGCCAACAGCAGCACCGCGATCCCCAGCACCCACCAGTCCGCGGGTAGTTCCATGCTCATGCCAGCGCCTGTCTCCCGTATCCGTCGATACGGGGATCGTATCCAGTGGCACCGGCCGCTTCATGGTCACGGTGTGCGAAGGGAGTCCCGATGACCGATGCGAATGCCACCACCCGCGTGCTGGTTCCCCTCGATGGTTCCGCGGAGGCCCGACACGCGATCAATCCGGCGCTGCGCATTGCCCGGGTGGTGAACTGTCCCATCGACCTGGTCACCGTGCACGAACCCATCAACGGGCAGTGGGCGGACAACCTCGACGAGATCGCCGCACAGTTACCCCACGACCAGGTAGACGTCGAAATGGTCGCGGGAGGAAAACCGGGCAACGTGATCGCCTCGATGACTGCCGAACATCCGGGAACACTGTTGTGCATGAGTGCCATGCGGCGTGACGAGTTCGACCGCATCATTCTCGGCAGTGTCTCCAGCGAGATGCTTCGCAGCAGCACCACACCCGTCCTGTTCGCGGGTGCGGGTTACGTCGCCTCACGCGAGCCGGAACGGTACGAGCGGCTGGTGGTGTGTCTGGACGGTTCGTCGCGGGGGGACACCGCATTGCGCATCGCCGCCACGTGGGCACGCATGCTCGGCCTGCACGTCGAGCTGGTCCGCGTCGTCACGGCGGACGAGGGCACCGACCACCTCGAGGACATCGACGCGCTGCTGGACCAACGCGCGGCAACACTGACCGCCCAGGACATCTCCACGAGCACCACGGTGCTGCACGGCGAGGACCCCGCGGGCAGCATCAGCGAGCTGTTGTGGTCCCGTCCGAACAGCCTGGCCCTCACCGCTACCCATGGCCGCACGGGACTCACTCGGATCCTGCTGGGCAGCGTAACGGCCGAACTGCTCAACAACAGCCCCACTCCGATCCTCGTGGTGCGCAGTCTCTGAGCGGCAGGGGCCAATCACTCACCGACTGCTGAGCCGCACGGGTGGAGAGATCACACTCGGGTGCCACCATGGGACAGGCTCCGCGCCCACCTGCGATGGCGAAGGAGAGTCACTGAACCGGCACCACAAGCACATCACAGGGCGCGCGCTGCATCGCATGCCTGCTCACGCTGCCCAGCAGGGCGCGTCGCACACCAGCTCCGCGCTCGGTACCGACAACCAGCAGGTCGGCACCGTAGTGCTCGGGAAGCTGCGAGACCAGTTGCTCGGGCCTGCCGGGTTCGAGTGTGACGTGGGCGGGCAGTGGAACCAACTCGCCCGCCATTCGTTCGACATCGGGGCGCACGGCCGAGATCTGTCCCCGTCGGAGTTCGTCGATCGCCTCGTCGTCCGCACCGTTGAGCCGTACCAGGTTCTCCCCCAGGATGTTCACCGCGTGCACAACGCTGTGCCGCGCGGTGGGTGTCAGTGTCAGTCCCCACTGCGCCGCACGGAAAGACATCGACGAGGTGTCGACCGCGAGCACCACGTTGTCGTAGTGGTAGGCGGCGGGAAATTTGACCACCAGTACAGGGACCCGGCACACTCCGACGACCATTTCGGCGGTGGAGCCGACGAACACGTCCCACAGCCAGTGTGCACCGTGCACACCGATAATAACGAGGTCTGCGCCGCGGCGTTCGGCCTCATCGGCGATCTCGCGACTGGCAACGCCGCTGATCAGCCGGGTGTCCGCGGGGACCGGGGCGTCGCGTACCAGGTTCTGCAGACTCTGCCGGGCGGTCCGCAGCATCTGCCGGCTGACGCCACGCGGCGCGACGTGCAGCAGCGTCACGTGCGCGTCGTGCCGTCCGGCGAGTTCGAAGGCCTGGCGCAGCGCCACGTCCGCACCGTCCGAGAAGTCCGTGGCAACCAGGATTTCCCGCGGTGTAGCTGTTACATCCATTCCTCTCCACAGCGGCCCGGTGGGCGTGGCGTGTATGCCCACCACGCACCCATGTTAGCCCGCCGTGTCGTCGTGTTGGCTGGGCACATCGGTACCGGGGGACACATCGGTGGGCCGGCCGACCACGGGCACTGTCGGCCAGTGCCCACGGGCCGCCGCTCCCAAGCTGTCGGTCACCACCCGGATCATGTTCCGCGGGGCGCGCCACACGAACAGCGGTCCCGATCCTTGCCCCAACAGCTGACGCGCCCGCTCCGGCAGCCTCCGACAGCCGGGCACCACCGGCCGCCCGCTCCGGGGAGCGCAGCACGACTGCGGCACTGGAACGGTTAGCGTGCCTCGTCAGCGGGGACCGTTGTGCGTTCACCGGCCCCGCTGCGTTGTCGCCACGCCCGACGGAATGCCACGGCCGCCTCGATGACCATCCACAACGCCAGCACGAAGATCACCGCATCGAGTGGTGCCAGGAAGAAGGTCTGCAACGGGTCATCGGCGGTCAGGAAGTCACGGAACTGCACAACGAGCGCCCACGACGTCATGATCACCAGGAAGACCCAGGGGATCAGGACCGCGATCGGGTTACGGTTCTTCTTGGTGACCCACACCGCGACCACGGCCAATGCCAGTGCCGCGGTGAGCTGGTTGGTCGTCCCGAACAACTGCCAGAGTGTGCCGAATGCGAAGTCCCCCGGTAGCAACGCGATCCCCAGCGGGATGAGCACAGCGATCAGTGTGGCACCACTGACACTGCGGGCGAGCGGTCGAACACCGGCGAGATCAGCAATCTCCTGCACGATGTACCGCTGCAGTCGGACCGCCGTGTCCAGACTGGTCGCCGCGAAACTGATCACCACCAGGGCCGCGAAGATCGTTCCGAAGGTGACCGGGACGCCGAGGCTGTGGGCGAACTGGGCGACCCCGTCGACGAAGTAACCGGTGGCTCCTTCCGATGCGGTGTCGAAGTTCGCGTACAACCCCTCCCAACTGCCCGCGGTCGCGGCGACCCCCGCGGTGCAGGCAAGAATGGAACACAGCGCGAGCAGTCCCTCCCCGGAGGAGGCCAGGTACCCGACGTAGCGGGCGTCGGTTTCCTTGTTCAGTTGTTTCGCGGTGGTTCCGGAGCTGACCAGACTGTGGAAACCGGACACCGCCCCGCATGCGATCGTGACGAACAACAGCGGGAACCACGGGGGCGAATCGGGCGGGACGTCGTTGACCAGCGGCGCGACGATGCTGTCCCAGCCGACGACGACCCCCAGAATGATCACCACCAATGCCAGCACCATCTGCATCTGGTTGACGTAGTCGCGTGGCTGCAACAGCATCCAGACCGGCAGCCGCGACGAGACGAACGTGTAGACGAAGATCAGGACGATCCACAACGTTTGCGGGGAAACGGCGAGCAGATCCGCCAACGGATCGACCGTGATGGGCACAACCTGCCCGACGGGAATGCTCACGTACAGCAGCACCATGGCGACCAGCGCGGGAACGAGTGCGACGCTGCGTCTGCGGTACACGTATTGCCCCACCCCGATTGCCAGCGGGATCGTCAGCAACACTGACAGCACGGCTTCCGGCGTCTGAATGAACAGCTGGGCGATCACCACGGCGAACACCGCGTTCACCATGGTCAGCAGAAAAAAGATGATCAGCAGGAACAGTGTCCGGGCACGACCGGTGATGATTTCGCTGGTCAGCGTGCCGATACTGCGCGCCTTGTGGCGCACCGACACGACCAGCGAGCCGAAATCGTGCACCCCGGCCGCGAAGACGGTGCCGACCACAACCCACAGCAGTGCGGGCCCCCATCCCCAGAACACCGCTGTCGCCGGGCCGACGATCGGTGCCGCGCCGGCCACGGAGATGAAGTGATGACTGAAGACGATGTGTTTGTTCGTGGGAACGAAGTCCAGCCCGTCCCGGTACGTGTGAGCCGGTGTCACGAACTCCGGGTCGAGCACGTAGACACGTCGCGCCAGGTAGCCGGAATAGTAACGATACGCGAGCGCGAACGCCGCGATCGACACCACGAGGACGACGGCTGCCGGCATCGGCTTCTCTGCCTCCCGTTCGCCTACGGATTGTCTACGTTTTCTACGGCACGTCTACGGCACGTCTACGGCACGGAACACACGTCGCCGTCATGTCGGTGACGCACAGGACCCGTGCGTATCCGGAGTGCGAAACTAGCATGTCGGGACGCGAGGACAAAGGACATGATGCGAAACGAGTTGCTGCCCGCGTGTCGGCGGGCGAGTACGGCGGAGCTGCTCTGGATCACGCCGAGCGGACCGCACGGCACTCCCGTAGTGCCGCTGGTGTGGCCGGGGGACCAGCTCCCGTGCGTCGCACTTCCGCTCGTCCAGCTCGACGAGGCGGAATCCATTCCAGCGACCGTCGCACTGTGCGTGCCGACCGGCTCGCAGACTCCGGAGACTCTGGTGGCCACCGGTGACGTGCGGGTCGAGTGGGATCTGTCCGGAGAGCGGTTCATCGAGCACCTGCTGCCCCAGGAAGTGGCGAAGCACCCACCCACTCGCCTCCGCGCGGACAGCCTGCTGGCTCGGCGGGAGAACTGGTGGTGGCTCCCGCGCATACTGCTCACCCTCACCTCCACCAGGGAAATGTGGTCACTGCGGGCGCGCACGTCGACCACTCACGCGCTGCTGGCACGCGACGGCGGGCAGGCCACGCGCGCGGGCGCACCGTCGGTTGAGACGGTGACCGCCACTGACCTTCCGCGGCCGGGTGACGCGACGCCGCTGCGGCTGTCAACTCCGGAGGGTACGGCGCTGGCCGGTCGTGATGAGCGGGCATACGTCTTCGAGCATCACCACAGCCCGGATTTCGAACGGTGGGAACGGTGGTATCGGGGCGGGGTCCTGCGCGGCGATCGGCTGCATGTTGCCACCGGTGACGGTATGCCCCCGACACGTGACGACGGGCCCGGATCACTGGCGCCGTTCACCCTGCTGCGGCGCCTGCTGAACCATCACAGGACGAGTCGTCGAGCCAGGGCCGGAATCGCCGCGGCCGAGCGACGGCACGCCGGATCCTGATCGACGTGCTGCTGCTGCGGCGGGCGCGCCATAGACATGAAGTAGAACATGTTCTACCATGTGTCCAATCCGCAGGAAGGAGCGCGAGGTGACCACGACGGCAACCGACGCCCAGCCGAGCAGCCACACGATGTTCGAGGTTCGCAACCCTGCGACCGGCGCCGAAGTCGGGCAGTTCCCGATTCACACCGCTACGGATGTCGCCGACCGGGTGACGCAGGCCCGCTCGGCGCAACAGTGGTGGGCCGCACAGGGTTTCGACGGCCGCCGCAGGGCCATGATCCGCTGGGTGCGCTGGCTCGCTGCCCACTGCGAGGAGTTCTACGACCTCGGGCACGCGGAGACCGCCCGCCCCAAGGGCGACGTACAGATGGGCTTCTACGCCGGCATCGAGGACATCCGCTGGACGGCCAGCAACGCGAAACGCGTCCTCAAACCACGCTCCGCTCCCCCCGGCCTGGCACTGGCCAACTTCCAGGCATCGGTATCCCACGAACCGCTCGGTGTCGTCGGGATCATCACCCCGTGGAACGTTCCGATCTACACGGTGCTGAGCGGCATGGCGTGCGCCCTGGCAGCGGGTAACGCGGTCGTCGTCAAACCCAGCGAACTCAGTCCCGGGGTCGCGAAACTCGCTGTCGACTCGTTCCACCGTGCCAACCCTGACGCGCCCGCGGGACTGGTGAGCGCCGTGACCGGACTCGGCGACACCGGCGCAGCGCTGTGCCAGTCCGGAGTGGACAAGGTCGCGTTCACTGGTTCGGTCGCCACCGGTCGCCGGGTGATGGCGACGTGTTCCGAGACGCTCACCCCGGTGGTGCTGGAGCTCGGAGGCAAGGATCCCACCATCATCGCCGAGGACGCCGACCTGGACGCGGCCGCCGAATCCGTGGTTTGGGGCGGTTTCTTCAACGCCGGTCAGGCGTGTGTCGGTATCGAGCGTGTCTACGTCGTCGACTCGGTGCGGGACTCGTTCCTCGCGAAGGTCAAGGCCTGCGCCGAGCGGGCCACCGCGGGAACAGACGAGCTGAGTTCCTACGGCCCGATGATCACCAGTGGGCAGGTCGATATCGTCCGCAGTCACGTGCAGGCCGCACTGGACAGCGGAGCCACAGCACTGGTCGGCGGTATCGAGTCGATTCGCCCGCCGTTCGTCGATCCGGTCGTTCTGGTCGACGTACCGGAGGACAACCCCGCTGTTACCGAGGAGACGTTCGGGCCCGTCATCGTGGTCAATACCGTCCCCACCACCGAGGAGGGAGTGCGTCGGGCGAACAGCACACGATTCGGCCTCGGTTCCGCGGTGTTCTCGACCAAGCGTTACGAGGGTATCGCCCGGCGGATCCGGGCGGGCGGCGTCACGATCAACTCGGCGTTGGCATTCGTCGGCATGGCTTCGGTCCCGTTCGGCGGGGTCGGCGACAGTGGGTTCGGCCGCTTCCACGGCAAGGACGGGTTGCGGGAGTTCACCTACGCCAAGAGCCAAGCCCGCAAACGGTTCGACATGGGCCCACCGGTGCAGGCATTCCCACGGACCGCCGAGCAGTTCGACATGGTCCGCAAGATGATCCGGTGGCGCTACGAACGCAGGCTGAAATAGACCGCCACGACACACCGTCGGGGCCGCCGCGCACGGATCACCAGCGGTGAGGATCGTGCTCGGCGGCCCTGCGTGACGGTCCTCGGCAACCGGTCAGCCGCGGGCCGTCCGGACAAGATCCGAACAGCGCTCCCCGATCATCATCGTGGTGATATTGGGGTTGACCGAAACCAGTTCCGGCATGGCCGAGCCGTCCGCCACACGCAACCCGCTCACCCCCTTCACTCGTAGCTCGGGGTCGAGTGGGGACATGTCGTCGTCCGGACTTCCCATGCGCACTGTTCCCGCCGGGTGGTACACGGTGTTGTGTGTGCGGGAAATGTAGTCGGCCAGTTCCTCGTCGGTCCGTGCCATCGGCCCGGGGAACAGTTCCCGACCTGCCCACTCGGCCATCGCGGATTGGCCCACGATGTCGCGTGCCTTGCGGATACCGGCAATCATCACGGACATGTCGTAACCGTCCGGATCCGTGAAATACCGCGGGTCCACTCTGGGCTTGTCACGGAAGTCGATGGAACGCAGTCGCACGGTGCCCCGCGAGCGGGCGTGGGTCACGTTCGGTGTCAGGCAGAAGCCGTTCTCGGTGCTCGGGTAGCCCTGCCGCACGGTGTGCATATCGAACGGCACGCTGCCGTAGTGCATCATCAGATCCGGACGGTCCAAGCCCTCCGCTGTGGGGCTGAAGATCCCGATTTCCCACCACTGGGTGGACTCGGTGACCATCGGCTGTTTCGCCTCCCACTGGATCACCCCCTCCGGGTGGTCCTGCAGGTGTTCCCCCACTCCCGGTGAGTCCACCCGCACGTCGATGCCGAGTTCCCGCAGGTGCTGCGCGGGCCCGATCCCGGACAGCATCAACAGTTTGGGCCCGTCGATCGCCCCTGCTGAGAGGATGGCCTCCCGTCCTGCTTCGAGGTACTGCTGCCGGCCGGACGCGTTGTCGACGACCTCCACGCCGGTGCACCGGTCGGCGTCGTCGAACACGAGCCGTTTGGCCTGGCGTCCGGTCAGCACTGTGAGGTTGTCCCTGCCCAGTATCGGGTGCAGGTACGACACCGACGAGGACGAGCGGGTGCCGTCCGCGAGCCGGTTGACCTGGAAGAAGTTCGCCCCGTTGACGACCGTCTTCCCGCTGTTGAACGGGGTACGCGGGATACCGGCCTGCTCACAGGCGGCCAGCAGTGCCCGCCCGGCCGGGTCATGGTCCGGAACGTTCATCAACCGCACCGGCCCGTCGTGACCGTGGTGTTCGCCGGGATCCTCGTTGGACTCCAACCTGCGGTACAGGTCGAACGTGTTCGCCGACTCCCAACCGTGTGCACCGTGTTTGTACGCCCAGTCGTCCAGGTCTTCCGCGGGCGCCCAGAACGCGATACACGAGTTGTGCGAGGAACACCCGCCCAGCACTTTGGCTCGGGCGTGGCGCATGAACGAGTTGCCGTGCGACTGCGGCTCGATCGGATAGTCCCAGTCGAAACCGGACTCCAACAGCTCCATCCACCGGTCCAACCGCAACACGACATCCTGCTCGACGTCGCTCGGCCCCGCCTCCACGAGTGCGACCTGAATATCGGGGTCCTCACTCAGCCGGGCGGCCGTGGCTGCACCGCCCGAACCGCCACCGATGACGACGTAGTCGAAGGCCAGCTGTTCGCTCATTGTGCGTTGTCCCCTCCCCTGTCGGTGAACCATCCGGTGACCTGTGGTTCGGTGTTGTGGTAGACGTGTTTCGTTTCCTGGTACTCGACGAGCCCCCCCTCGCCGAGCTCGCGACCAATGCCGGATTGCTTGAAGCCGCCCCACTCGGCCTGCGGCAGGTACGGGTGGAAGTCGTTGATCCACACGGTGCCGTGCCGCAACCGCCCGGCGACGCGCTCGGCCTTGCCGGCATGTTGGGTCCACACCGCCCCGGCGAGGCCGTAGTTCGTGTCGTTGGCGGTGGCGACGGCCTCGTCCTCGTCCGTGAACGTCTCCACGGTCACGACGGGCCCGAAGCCCTCCTCGGTGACCACGGACATGCCGCGGTGCACGTTGTCGAGCACGGTGGGTTGGTAGAAGTAGCCGTCGGCGAGCTCGCCGGTGCCCCACGCGCCACCACAACGCAGCCGAGCGCCCTCTGCGACGCCGCGGTCCACGTAGGAGGTGACCTTGTCCCGGTGCTCGGCCGAGATCAGCGGGCCGGTTTCCGCCTCCTCGTCGAACGGCCCGCCGAGCCGAATCTGCTTGGCACGGCGGACCAGCTCGTCGGTGAACCGGTCCGCGATGGACTCCTCGACGATGAGACGTGCACCCGCCGAGCACACCTGGCCGGAGTCCACGAACGCCGCGTTGAGCGCATTGTCCACCGCGGCGTCGAAGTCGGCGTCGGCGAAGACGACGTTCGGGTTCTTGCCGCCCAGTTCGAGTGCCACCCGCTTCACGGTCGCCGCTGCGGTCGCCGCGATCGTCTTGCCAGTATGCAACCCGCCGGTGAACGAGATCAGGTCCACTTCGGGGTGTTGCGAGAGCGTGGCACCCACGGTCGCGCCGGGCCCCAGCACCAGGTTCGCCACTCCAGCGGGCAGACCCAGTTCGGTCAGCACCTCGACCAACAGGATCGCGGTGTGCGGGGTGAGCTCGCTCGGCTTCAACACGAACGAGTTCCCCGCCGCCAGTGCGGGCGCGACCTTCCACGCGGTCTGCAGCAGTGGGAAGTTCCACGGCGTGATCAGCCCACACACACCGAGCGGCTCGTGCACGATCCTGCTCGCCACGGCAGGATTACCCGCGTCGACCACCTTACCCGCTTGTTGCCCGGCGAGTTTGCCGTAGTAGCGGAAACAGGCCGCGATATCGTCCATGTCCATATCGCTTTCGACCAGTCGCTTACCGGTGTCCAGCGACTCGGCACGGGCGAACTGAGCTTTGCGATCGGCAAGGACATTCGCCACCCGCAGCAGGAAATCGCCACGTTGCGGTGCCGGAGTACTCGCCCACTCTCCCCTTTCGAACGCTGCTCGGGCGGCGGCGATCGCTCTACCGGCGTCGGCCTCGGCGCCCTCGGCCACCGTGGCGACGTGCGCTCCGTCCGCCGGACAGTGGATCTCGCGGGTCATCCCGGCCTCTGCGGCGACCCACTCATTGTCGATGAACAACCTCGACTCCATCATCCCCTCCTTGTGTACTTGTGCTTACTCACCACGGGGTGGGTACGGCGACGTCGTCGCCGACCTCCGTGGAACTCTGGTCGTCCCGGGCCACGTGCAGGAACTCCATGTGACTCTCATAGTGGTCGAGAATGTCGGTGATGAGCTGTTCACGCGTGTAGCCCATGAGGTCGTAGCCCTTACTGCCGACCATCGAGAACACCTCGACCCGGAAGTAGGTGGCGTCTTCCGAGTGGACACGCATGGCGTACGCGGGAACCGGGTAGCTGACCGGGCACACCTGATATTTGAAGTTGCGCTCACCGTCCAGCGACACCTGCAGATCCACATAGGATATGTCGATGTCCGGCGCCTTGCCCATGCCCCACCAGGCCTCGGCTCCGTTGGACCGCAGCTCATCGGCGACCTCGCGCACCGCGGGCGTCGCGACGGTGCTGATGAACTGTTCCGCCTGCTCCTTACCCGCATAGCTCATGGAGCGGGAGAGGCGCTTGCGCCAGTTCAGCACCCGATCGGCCTTGCCCGCACGTCCGGACAACTGACCGGGGAGGCTGGTGAAGTAGCTGACATCGCTGTAGCGCTCCACCCGGAACACCTTGTAGAGCCCAATCATGATCAGGTACATGACGACCGAGAACGGCAGGCCGATGATCAGGGTGGCGCTCTGCAACGTGGGAACACCGCCCACGAGTAACATCGCCAGGGTCAACAGCCCGGTCGCCACGGCCCAGAAGATCCTGCTCCACTTCGGCCCGTCGGTGTTGGGGTCCGGCACGCGGGAGGTGAACGTGCTCATCACCAGCGCACCGGAATCGGCTGAGGTGACGTAGAACAGCAGTCCGACAAACGTGGCGATCGCCACCAGCATCGGAGCTGCCGGATACTGGTCCAGCAGCGAGTAGAACGCCCGCTCCGGTTGGTTCATCGCGACCTGTCCGAACGCGTCGTTGCCGCTGAGCACAATGTCGAGGGCACTGTTACCGAAGATCGACACCCATAACACGATGAACAGGAACGGGATCAGCAGGACGCCGGTGATGAACTGGCGGATCGAGCGACCACGCGAGATTCGTGCCAGGAACAGCCCGACGAAGGGAGCCCAGGCGATCCACCAGGCCCAGAAGAACAGGGTCCACGAGTTCAGCCATTCCTCGGGATGCTCGAAGGGGTACGTGTCCATGGTCATCCCGGCGAACTGGCTGAAGAAGTCGCCGATGTTCGCCACCAGCGCATTCAGCAGGAACTTCGTCTTGCCGGAAATCAACACGTAGAGCATCAGTCCGCCCGCCAACACCACGTTGATCTCGGACAGTCTGCGGATACCCTTCTCGACCCCCGTCGTTGTGGAGATCGTGGCCATCACCACGGACAGCACGATCAGACCGATCTGCGCGGCGAGTCCCTCCTCGATTCCGAACATCACGTGCAGTCCGTAGTTGAGCTGCACCACGCCGATTCCCAGTGATGTCGCGATCCCGAATATCGTTCCGAGCACCGCGGCGATCTCGACGGAGTCACCGAACCGACTGTTGATCTTCTTACCGAAGATCGGATACAGCGCCGAACGGATGGTCAACGGGAGGTTGTAGCGATAGGCGAACAGCCCGAACGCCAACCCCATCAGGGCGTACATGGCCCAACCGGTGATTCCGTAGTGGAACAGCGTCCACACCACCGCGTCCCGGGCCGCCGCGATCGTCTCACCCGATCCGGACGGTGGTCCGTAGTACTGGGTGACCGGTTCGGACACCGAGAAGAACATCAGGTCGACGCCGATGCCCGCTGCGAACAGCATCGCGGTCCAACTGAAGATGTTGAACCGGGGCTTCGCGTGGTCCGGGCCGAGTTTGATTCTTCCGGTGCGGCTCGCCGCCGCCCAGATGACGAAGCCGACGACGATCGTCGCCGTCACAATGTAGTACCAACCGAATGTTCCGGACACCCAGCCGACAACGGTGTTGATGACCGTGTCCGCGGTATCCGGGAGGATCATCGCCCACAGGGCGAACGCGACGATGATTACCGCCGAACCGACGAACACGACGGGATTCGCACGTGGTTCCGGATTGTTCGCTGTCCGCTCCGTCGCCTCTGTTGACTCCGTCTCTGTTGACTCTGTCGACTCGGTCGTATCAGCCGAATCGGACACACTTCCTCCAAGCTCGTGTATCGCGCTACGCGGTACAACGCGGACCCGCTACACGTCGATGGATAGCTCGGTCTGTCGAACGTTGTCTGACATGGCGACCGTGCGACCACTCCGTCGCCGGACGTTAGCGTACAAACGTACATAAACTGTGTACATTTGTCCAGACCTGGCCCGGGCGGTGTGACACGTGCGCCAACACGCTTCCCGAACGCGACTCGGCGCGGTACGTTGCGGCGAGTTCCGCGGTTCGTTCATGCGAGGGGGTAGCCACGCGAGATGGTGACCACACCCACCGAGGGAAGGCGTACACGCCGCCCCAACGATCCACACCGACCCACCCGCATCGCCCGCGCCGCCATCCGGGTGATCGCCCACCACGGGATCGAGGCGTTGACGCACCGCAAGGTCGCGGCGGAAGCCGAAGTCCCACTGGGATCGACCACCTATTACTTCGCCAATCTCGACGACCTCATTTCGGCAGCACTGGCCGAAGCGGCCGATTCCAACGTGAACGAGCTCCGCGAATGGAACGAGACGCTCGCCCCGGATGCGAACCTGGCACACGCACTCGCCGATTTCGTACTCGGCGCCGTAACAGAACAGCGTGAGCACACGATCGCCGAGTACAACCTCTACGCCGTGGCGCTGCACCGCCCCCACCTACGCAAGGCAGCCGCCGACTGGGACCAGGCACTCGCGGACGTTTTCACCGAACGGACCGACCCGACCACGGGACGTATGATAGCGACACTGACCTGCGGAATGCTGATGCAGACGGTGCTCACCGACGAGGTTCCCACCCATTCGGAAATCCACGCCGTCTTCGCCAGAGCACTGGGCACGGGCACGTCCTAGCGCCCTTCGCGTGTCGGACGGGCCGACTCGGGGGTCAGCTCATCAACTCCTTCGGGAACGCCGCGGTGAGCGCGGCCGAGCCCAGACCGAGCGCACTCAACACCCAGAAGACCGTTACGACGCTGCTGCCGCCCACCCAGAACCCGAGGACGAACACCAACAACGCGCCGAGTCCGTTGGCGAATCCGAGCGCGATCCCTGATCCCATGGAACGGTTCTCGGGAAAAATATCCTGGCCGAGCAACACCGTGGTCGAAGCGGTCAGGAACAGCGCCACCCCGAGCACCGCCGCAACCACCCACACCCACACGCCGTGAAGGTAGGCCACGGGCACGATCAGCAGCGCCGTCGCGACGGCGGAGGCCACCAGGACGGGCCGTCGCCCGATTCGGTCCGTCAAGTGACCGCCCCACAGGTTCCCGATCACGCCGACCACGGTCATCGTGCTGATGATCGAGGCGCCACTGACCAACGAACCACCACGGGCCGCCCACAGGAGGGGGATGAACGTCACCAGAGAGTAGATGGTCACCGCTCGCAGCCCCTGATAGCCCACGAGTACCAGCATCGGTCGGGCGTGTGACCGCCAGTGGATCGCTTTGCCGGTGGCTGCCTGTCGCGGTAACACCGGCGCCGCACGCAATAACAACGGCAGCGTCACCAGGCCGGGAATCGCCAGGATCCACAGGCTGGCCAACCCCAGATGATCCACGACAAGGCTGGCCGCGGTGGGCCACAACCCGCGACCGAGCTCGCCACCGACCAGGAACACGGAAGTCAACAGACCCTGTTTGCCCGCGAGCATGCTGCGCACTCCGGCGAGTGCCTGGGGGTGGAAAAACGAGTTGCCGACTCCGATCAGCACCAACAGCGCGACCATCATCCAGGTGGAACGCGCGACGCCGACCAGTCCCCCGCACGCCGAGGTGAGCAACAGCCCCAGTACGACCAGACTCCTGCCGCCGAGTCGGTCGGCGATCCGCCCGGTCACCGGTTGCAGTGCCTGGCCGATCGTCAACGCCGTCACCAACACACCGGCCATGCGCACGGGTTCGCCGAGCGTTGCCAACACCGCGGGCAACACTCCCGGCAGGTAGTTCGAGGCGCCATCGTTGAGCAGGTGTGCCCAGCTCAACCCGAACAGTCGCCCGCGGCTCACCCGGGCGGGTACACGCACCGTCTCTGTCACGGCTCCGATCCTTCCGCGCGCGAGAGTCACACACCATGACGATCCGTCAGCCACGCACGGTAAGATCCGTCACACCGGATGGTTCCGACCGCAGCATTCCGCAGTGGTCCGGCACCGGAAACGGGCGGTGGTCTATCCTGCCCGCAGCGCCGTGCGGACGTGCCCGCCGCAGTGATGCAGACGCCGGATTGCCGTCTCGGTGTCGACATCGGTCAACAGCGCCACGATGGCGGGTTTCGCCTGCCAGCCCGTCTTCTCCAGGGTTTCGGCCGCGGTGCCCTCGTGCGTTCCGGTCGCTTCGACAACGATCCGCTGCGCCCGGGCACGCAACTTCTCGTTCGCCGCGGAGACATCGACCATGAGGTTACGCTAGGTTTTACCGAGAGCGATCATGGAAGCTGAAGAGAGCGTGTTCAGCACGAGCTTCTGCGCGGTACCCGCCTTCATTCTGGTGGATCCGGCGATGACCTCGGGACCGGTGAGAGTTTCGATCCCGATGTGTACCCGTTGGCTGAGTTGGGTCCCTCGGTTGTTGGAGACTCCGATGGTGGTGGCCCCGCACTGGCTCGCCGCGTCCATCGCGGCGAGCACGTAGGGAGTCCGTCCCGACGCGCTGATACCGACAACGGCGTCGTGGCCGGTCACATCCGCAGCCGAGATGTCGCGGGTCCCGGCGTGCGCGTCGTCCTCGACCCCCTCCACGGCGGTCGTCATCGTGGCCGTTCCGCCTGCCATGATCGGCACCACTCGTTCGGGGGCGATGCCGAACGTGGGAGCGCACTCGGTGGCGTCGATGACGGCAATACGCCCCGGTGTCCCCGCACCGACGTAAATGAGCCTGCCGCCGTCCCGGAACCGTGCGGCAATCGCTTCGACCGCAGTGGTGAGCTGTTCACCGGCCGCCGCGACGGCCGCGGCTACCGTCCCGTCATCGGCCACGATCTGCTCGACGACGGCGCGGGTGCTACGAGCGTCCAGATCCGCCAGGTCCTCCCGCGAACGTTCGGTGTCCAAACCCTCGAACACGGCGTCACTGCTGGTCATCACGCTACCTCCGGGTTACTGGTCCAGTAGTTCGATGGTGATTGCGACCGCCCACCGGTGGTGGGCCATCCCAGAGTGACGCCCCGGACGAACCTCCGGCAATTGGTCTATACCTTAGATACAGTGCCCCGACTCCGCTGTCAATACCATCACGGCACCCCGAACACCCGCGGAAAGAGGCCGGACAAACAGATGTCCCCTGACGGCATCGAGGGCTCGCTCGACACCGCCAGGGGACACGACACAGTCCTGTGCACAGTGGGAAACCAGGGCGTCCGCAGCAGGCCGCCGGTCGACGGCTCGGGTCCGTTCCCAGGCCGCCTCGGCGGGCGTGTCACTGTTGCTGACCGCCTCCGCCCTGTTGCTCACCCTGGTCCTGTTCGCTCTGACTGTCGATGTACTCGTGGGCCTTCTGACCCGCCTGCTCGACCTTGTCGCTGTACTTGCCGCCGGTCTTCTCATCAACGTACGAGGTGGCCTTGTCGACCGCTTCGCCGGCCTTCTCCTCGTTCTTACCGACCATGTTCTTGAGCTTGTCCATCACGCTCATGTACGTACTCCTTTCGGTACGCCAGCGTTGTGTGACGTGGTTGTGTGACGTCCCGGCACACACGCCGATCACTCGTCGAGGACGTACCACGTCCCGGCAGGCGCATACCCGCGACGTGCGGACAGTAAACACGAACCGGGCCGAACCGCCCGCTCGCTCGTTGACCAGCGGCCACGCCACCGGGGTGAACAACGTCCTTCGCTATACTCCCGCGAGAAGAACCCGTCGAGAGAGGGAAGACGTGACAAGCCAGGCCGAGACATTCGAGTTCCAGTCGGAGACCCGCCAACTCCTGCAGCTGATGATCCACTCGATCTATTCGAACAAGGACATCTTTCTGCGTGAGCTGATCTCCAACGCCTCCGACGCCCTGGACAAACTGCGGATCGAGGCATTCCGCGACAAGGACCTCGACGTCGACACCTCGGACCTGCACGTCGAGGTGCACATCGACGAGGAACAACGCACCCTGACCGTGAGCGACAACGGCATCGGGATGACCCGCGACGACGTCATCTCGATGATCGGAACGATCGCCAAGTCCGGTTCTGCCGAGTTCATCGAGAAACTCAGGGAAGCCCAGGAAGCGGGCGACACCCAGGGGCTGATCGGCCAGTTCGGTGTCGGTTTCTACTCCAGCTTCATGGTCGCCGACCAGGTCACCATGCTCACCCGGCACGCCGGCGCGGAACAGGGTGTCCGCTGGCAGTCCAGCGGCGAGGGCAGCTACACGCTGGAGGACGTACCGGAGGCGCCCCAGGGTACCGCGGTCACGTTGCATCTGGCGCCCGCGGACGAGGAGAACCAGCTGGCGGAGTACACCTCGTCCCGGAAGATCCGCCAGATCATCAAGCGCTACTCCGACTTCATCACCTGGCCGATCAGGATGCCCGCCGAACCCGGAGAGTCCGGGGAATCCGGGGAGTCCGGAGAGTCCGAGGACTCGACAGCCGACTCCCCTGCCGAGTTGGAGACCGTCAACTCAATGAAGGCGCTCTGGGCGCGGCCGTCCAGCGAGGTCGACGACGAGGAATACAACGAGTTCTACAAGCACATCAGCCACGACTTCCTCGACCCGCTGGAAACGATCCGGCTGCATGCCGAGGGCACCTTCGAGTACCAGGCACTGCTGTTCATTCCCGCGCAAGCACCGATGGACCTGTTCATGCGCGACCGCAAGCGGGGCGCGCAACTGTACGTCAAGCGCGTGTTCATCATGGAGGACTGCGAGGAGCTCGTTCCGGAGTACCTGCGCTTCGTCAAGGGCGTGGTCGACGCCCAGGACCTGTCGCTGAACGTCTCCCGCGAGACCCTGCAGGCCGACCGGCAGATCCAGATGATTCGGAAACGCCTGGTGCGCAAGGTGTTGTCCACCATCAAGGAGATGATGTCCAACAACCCGGAGCGTTACGCCACGCTCTGGCAGGAGTTCGGCCGCGCCATCAAGGAGGGGCTGGTCGAGGATCCGGAAAACAAGGACCAGATCCTGGAGATCTGCTCGTTCCCGACCACGCACGACCCGCAACAGCCCACCACGTTGCACGACTACGTGACGCGAATGAACGAGGATCAGGAGCACATCTACTACACCACCGGCGAGTCGCGTTCCATCGTGGAGAACTCGCCGCACATGGAGGCGTTCCGGTCGAACGGCATCGAAGTGTTGCTGCTGACCGATCCGGTCGACGAGATGTGGGTCGACTCCGTCGGCGAGTTCGAGGGCAAGACGCTGCAGTCCATCGCGAAGGGCGACGTCGATCTCGACAAGTCCGATGACCAGCAGTCCGAGCAGGACCGGGAGAAACAGCAGCAGGAATTCGCGGACCTGCTGAACTGGATGGGAACGACCCTGCAGGACAACGTGAAGGAGGTTCGACTCTCCTCTCGCCTGACCAGTTCCCCCGCCTGCATCGTCGGCGACAGCGGCGACGTGACGCCGACGTTGGAGAAGATGTACCGCGCGATGGGCCAGGAGATCCCGCAGATCAAGCGGATCCTCGAGCTCAACCCAAGCCACCCACTGGTCACGGGCCTACGCGACGCACACCAGCAGCAGGGTGAGGGCGCCGATGACAGCGGACTGACCGACGACGCCGAGCTGCTCTACGACATGGCGCTCATCGCCGAGGGCGGAGAGCTCTCCGATCCTTCCCGGTTCGTCACACTGTTGTCCAACCGGCTCGCCACCAGCTCCTGAGCCATCCCTGGGAGAGTGAGTCACCCCGTCGCCCGGCGGGGTGACTCACCGGGAGAACCCGCACCGACTCAGTGGCTCAGGCCGACGATCGGCCACATCGCCGCTGTACCCGCCACGGTGCACAACAGCGTCGCCCGAGAGGGATGTCCGGCGTGCGCCTCGGGCAGGATGTTGTTGGTCGCCAGGTACAACAGGAACCCCGCGAAGTAGCCCAGGTACAACCCGACCGCCTGCGGCGGGAACGGGATCACAGTACCGAGTACGGCCCCCACCACGGGAGCGATCGCGTCCAGCCCCAGCAGCAGCAAGGCCCTCTTCCGCGCGTTTCCGTACAGGGTGGTCACGGTGAACGTGTTGAAACCATCCGCGAAGTCGTGTCCCGCCACAGCCACGACCACCGAGATTCCGACGGCTGTGCTGGCCTGGAACCCGACGCCGATGCCCAACCCGTCGAGGAGGCTGTGCACCACCAGCGCGGCACCCGCGGTCAGCCCCACGGAGGGCGCATGGTGCGAGTGCGCACTGAAGTGCTCCTCGCCGCCACGATGCAGTGCTATCGACCACTCCACCACGTGCAGACTGAGGAATCCGGCCACCGTCATCAGTAGCGCGAGCGGCACCCCGAACAACGGAGTACCCGCTTGCTCCAGCGCTTCAGGTATCAGGTCGAACCCGACCACGCCGAGCATCAGTCCGGCGGCCAGTCCGAGCACCAGGTGCTTGCGGTCGCGCACCCGTATCGCGACGAGGCCGCCGATCAAGGTGGTAACGAACGCGGCCAGAGCTACCAGAATCGCCATACCACGATTCTGAACCGAGCACTACGACAGCACTGCCACCGGTGCGTGACACGAATGCGTCGGCACGATAGTCAGTCCGCGCGTGCGGCACACACCGCCGCCAGCCCGGGCAACGACTCGTCGAGCGGGTCACGCAGTACCGCGGCGGCGGCATCATCGAACGGTGTGGGCTCCGCGTTACAGATCACGAGATCCGCTCCGGAACGCACGGCGAGGTCCGCAAACCCGGCGGCCGGGAACACACCCAGCGAAGTCCCCGCGGCGAGAAACACATCGCACTCGATGCTGGCCGCGCGGCTCCGGTTGACCACCTGCTCGTCGAGCGCCTGACCGAAGGAAACAATATCCGACTTGAGGATGCCACCGCACGCGGTACACGATGGGTCCTCCTCGCCCGCCGAGACCCGTGCGAGGGTGTCGCGCATGTTCGTCCGCCCGTCGCAGCCCAGACACACCGTGCCGAACATGGATCCGTGCAACTCGAGCACATACGAGGGGTCCAACCCACCCCGCTGGTGCAGTTCGTCAATGTTCTGCGTGAGCACTGCCCGGAGACATCCGTGCTCGGCCAGTTCCACGAACGCCCGGTGTCCCGCGGTGGGTACTGCCTGCCACGCCGGGTGGTCCAGTCGGGCCTGCCAGGCCTGTCGACGCACATCGGGGTCGGTGACGTAACTGTCGATGTCGCTGAGCCGTTCTGCGGCGGGATTCTTCGTCCACACCCCGTTCGGGCCGCGAAAATCCGGGATGCCGGCGGCGGTCGACAGTCCTGCCCCGGTCAGCGCTGTCACCTGCCCGGCGCTCGCGAACAACTCACGGGCGCGCCGCCACTCACCAGCCGTGTCCGTGCCGCGTTCTGTCATGAGCCCACCCTGCCATGTGTTGGCCGCCCACGGGAGGATCCCGCCAACGCGAGACTGAATAGATCGTTATACATTTGCTCACAGCGCCGTTGTTCCACAGCGCCGTCATCCCACAGCGCCGTCATCCCACAGCGCCGTCATCCGACAACGGCTCGACCACGTCTCCGGGGTACACACGGCCACCGCTGAGGATCCGGCAGTTCAGTCCGGATCTGTTGATCAGCGGTTTGAACACCGGCTTGTCGACCATCTGCTCGAGATACTTGCACGGAATATTGAGACGCCCGCCGTACAACACGGTCTCACCGACCCGGAAACATCTCCCGACGAGATGGTTCAACGCAACGTCGCGGGTAACGAGGTTACGTCGGGTCTCCGCGGGCGACAGATCGATCCCGTGATCGCGCGACAGCGCCTCCAACGTCTCGGTCTCGATCAGGGTCACCTGTCGGTCCTCGTGCGGGCGATACGAGTAGTAACCGACACCGTTCGCGTAACGATCACCCTCGACACCGTGCCCGGCAACGAGACGTGCCTCATCACACTCGACCATCGGGGCACCGGCAGTATCGGCAATGAATACCCACGTCAGTCGACCGCGCCACGCCCCGGGGTGCGGACCGCCATCGACATCTTCCGCCCGCATGTCCATGTCCGCGGACACTACCCGAATGCACGCGCCGCCCGGACCCTGCTGCGATGTGGATTACCAGGAACCTACCGCTGTGGCGGTCGCACGGCCGGTCACGTCGAACGGGCCATCGGCGCACCGATGCCCGGGTCGATCTGTGTGGGGCCGGATGCTGACGGACGTATGTCGAAGTCGAAGATCTCGGTCGGTATATAGACCGTGGCACACGAGTTCGGAATGTCCACCACACCGGAGTAGCGTCCCTCGATCGGCGCCGCACCGAGCAGCAGGTAGGCCTGTTCGGGCGTGTAACCGAACTTTGTCAGGTAGTCGATCGCGTGCAGACACGCCCGCTGGTAGGCAAGATGTGAGTCCAGATACCGCTGCTCGCCCTCACTGGTGACGGATGTTCCGTAGAACGCCAACCATTCCGAGTACTGGGGCGCGGTCCTGCCCGGCATGAACACCGCGTTCTCGGACACTCCGTAGGTACTCATGCCACCCTTGATGAGATCGAGATGCAGGTCGATGAAACCGCCCATCTCGATCGCACCGCAGAAGGTGATTTCGCCGTCGCCCTGCGAGAAGTGGAGATCGCCGACGGAAAAGTTCGCTCCGGGAACGAAAATCGGGTAAAAGACACGGGTTCCTCTCGTGAGGTTCTTGATGTCCTGATTTCCACCGTTCTCCCGCGGTGGCGCGGTCCGGGCTCCCTCCCTGGCCACACGGTCGAAATCGTCGCCGTGCAGACTACCCAGAATCGCGTCCTGCGGTTCCGGAGGCAAGGCCAGCGGGGGAACGCGATCGGGATCCGTCGCGATGAGCGCTCCCTCCCGCCGGTTCCATGTGGCCAACAGGTCAGCCGAGGGTGCCGTCGCCATCAGACCCGGGTGGGTGATACCGGTGAACGAGACTCCGGGGATGTGCCGCGAGCTTGCGGTCTCCCCCTGGAAATCCCAGACGGCCTTGTACGCGTCGGGGAACTCGTCGACGAGGAAGGATCCCCCGTTCCGTTTCGCGAAGATGCCCGTGTACCCCCAGCCCTGACCGGCGAGCGGTCCCGAATCCTCCTGCGGGAGAGGCCCCACGTCCAAGATGTCGACGATCAACAGGTCGCCGGGTTCCGCGCCACTGACCCCGACCGGCCCGGAGAGCGCGTGGACCTTGGTCATGGGTGCGTCGCGGATGTCTTCGGCCGAGTCGTCGTTTTTGATCGCGCCGTCGAACCACTCGCGGCAGTGCATCCGGAAGGTGCTTCCCGGACTGACGTGCACCGCGGGCGGAACATCCGGGTGGTAGCGATTGTGACCGATCACTTCCTGGTCGGTGAACGGTTTACTGGAGTCGAGCGGGAAGACGAGTTCGGGCATGGGGTTGTCCGTTCCACATCGGGCTTTCAGGGCTTCGGAAGTCGCTGGTGAGCCGGTGCGTGGGTGTAGTGCTGTCGCGCGGATTGCTGCCCCCGTGGCGGGGGCGAGCTGACCACGTCCGGCTCGTCGCTGCTGCGTTCGGCTTGTTCGACGGCGCTCTTCACAGCGGACCCGACACGGCCGAGCGTGGGAGCGGAGAACACGCGACGTGTTCCCCGTCCACAGTCAGGGCAGGACGGCCTCGACGGTACGGAGCCGATGGCGCCCTCGATTTCGAAGACGCCGTGCTCGGCACACCGGAACTCGTATGCGACCACTTCCATCACCGTCCGTTCCTGTCCCCACGCGATCGTGCTCCGCTTCACATCGAGGATGGATCGTCAGGAACACGCCGTCAAATGGATCTGTGCGATCCACAACGGACATCTCAGTCCGGCTGGACCTCCGTCATGCGTCCGCGTCCCTCCGCGGGGTCCAGCCCGAGCGCGGCGAGCAACATGGCGCAGTCGTCGGCGTCGCGGGCGAATCCCGCCACACTACGGACCGCGCGTCTCCTGTCCTCATCGGTCGGCTCGGTATCCACCCGTGAGTGCGCGCTGTTGCGAACCTGGTTCGGGTCCATGACGCCCCCCTCGTGACGCTGCGTGAATTGGCACGACCCCACCGGTGTACCCCGCCACGGGATTAGGCAATCCCGGATCTCACCGCAGTGCCACCGTCAGCAGAATCGCACCGTCCTCGACGGCGCGCACCCCGTGCCGCTCGACCGGCACCGTCAGCCACTCACCCGCCCCCAGTGACCATTCGCGCTCGGTTGTGTACAGGGCCACGCGCCCCGCCAGAACCTGGACAGTGGCCGCGGGCGGCGACTCGTGCCTCGACAGTTCCGCCCCCTCACTCATGCCGATCACGGTCGCCCGTTGCGAGCTGCCCGCGACGAGAGTCCGCGAGGAACGTCGCGAACGATGTTGTTTGGCGTCAGTCATCAACTCTGCGGCAAGCTCATTGATCCGCACGACGTCGGTATGCGTTGTCATCGCCAGCGCTCCCATCTGCGGTCGCCGTTCACCGCCGGTCGTCTCACCGTAGACCGCGAGGCCCCGGTGAGCCAATCAAGCGGGTGTCGCGGACGGTGACACCGGGTACCTTTCCGGCATGAACGTCGCCAGTAGCGATCACACCGACCGACACACCGCACGGCGACTGCTGGCAACAGCAGGCACCACCTACGCCGCGGAGGCGGGCATCCGGTTGGCCAACACGCCCGCACCGCTGTACCGGACGCTGTTGCTCGCCGTGCTGCTGTCCACCCGGATCCGGGCTCCCATAGCGGTCGCGGCCACCAGCGAACTGATCCAAGCGGGACTCGGCACACCACGTCGTGTGCTCGACGCGCCGTGGCAGGACCGTGTCGACGCGCTCGGACGCGGACACTACGTACGCTATGACGAGAGCACGGCCACCGCACTCGGGCAGGGTGCGGAGCTGTTGACACAACAGTATTCCGGGGATCTGCGCACGCTTCGCCACGCGGCGGACGGCGACGCGGCCGCAATACGCAGACGGTTACAGGAACATCCGAAACTGGGCCCGGTGGGAGCACACATATTCTGCCGCGAGGCACAACAGGTCTGGCCGGAACTCCGTCCGTACCTCGACAAGAAGGCAGTCGACGGCGCGAGGAAACTCGGACTGCCCAACAAAGCCGCGGAACTGGCCGAGCTGGTCGACGAGGAGGATCTCGCCCACTTCGCGGCAGCACTCGTACGGGTCACACTGGAACAGGACGTCGCTGCCCGAGTCCTCCAGTAACGACCGACCGAGCAGTGACACCGGCGAACCCACGCCGGCACTCCGGGATCGGCGACATCCATATCCCACACGCTGCGCTCGGCAGCGTGGTGCGCGAGCACCCTACGGGAATGCTCGAGAGTCCTCGGCGTGCGCGAGTTCGGGCATACTGATCACCGTCCGGAACGAATCCGGTTACGGAGGTGGACGCGTGCGGTTGTGGACGTTCGGACACGGCACGGCCTCGGCAGCGGAGCTCACCGAGCTGTTGACGGCCGCCGGTGTCGGCAGTGTCGTCGACGTGCGCAGCGCGCCCGGCAGCAGACGCAACCCCCACATGGCGCGAACGGCGTTGACCGAGTGGTTGCCACAACGGGGCTTCGACTACCGCTGGGAGCACCGACTCGGCGGTTTCCGCAGGCTTCCCACGGACTCGCCGGACACGGCGTGGCGTCACGACTCCTTCCGAGCCTATGCCGCACACATGCGGACCGAAGAATTCCGCACCGCGATCGACGAGATGCTGACCGCAGCGCTCACACAACACGTGGCGGTGATGTGTTCGGAGTCCGTGTGGTGGCGTTGTCACCGACGGATGATCGCCGACTTCGTGCTGCTGGTACACGGCTGGGATGTCACCCATCTGATGCACGACGGCAGGCACACCACGCACCGACCGATGCCCGCAGCGCGTGTGGACCACGACCACCTGCTGGTTTACGACCGCGATTCCCGGTGAGCGCTCACCCGCCACATCCAGTCACTCCCGGAAATCGTCGAGTTATCTGGCGGTGGCACTGATTCCGGCCGGCAGTCGACGTGCAGGTTCGTCGCGCCGTGTCGCTGTGATCCCCTGCCCACGGATACCTCGGCACAACCGGGACAAACCCGCTGATCGCACGTTGCGCTGCGAAAGCGTGACGACATACACTGGTTACCGGTTCGGTTCAGCACGCAGCCGCCGCGGGCGCACAGGCCCGAGGTGTCGCGGACTTCGCCCACACCCACCCGGGTGTCTCTCCACCAACTCAGGAGGAAGTGTGACCAGCCATACCTTCACCGATGGGGGTTCCGAAGCGGGCAGCGCGCGTCATATCTCCGAGGTCCCCGAACCCCGAGCCGCCGGCCACGAAAACGCAACACTCACGCTCGACGTGAGCTACCCTACCCGTGACACAGCCGTCCTCCGCGCAACCGGTGAGGTGGACAGCAACACCGTCGACCGGTTACGGGAACTGTTGCACTGCAGGCTCCGCAGTCAACTGCGAACACTGGAACTGAACCTGTCACGGGTGAGTTTCCTGTCAATTGGCGGTGCCCAGATGTTGGCCCGCGCCACCGCGTTCGCACAGTATTGGCAGACCGAGTTGATCGTGGTCACCACCGGATCCCGGGCCGTACGCCGGGTGCTGCACGCCAGCGGACTCGATCGGCAACTGCCGGTGGCTCATGCGTAGCCGAGCACCGCAGTGGCGCGATGCACCTGCCCTGGCGTTGGGAGGAGTCGACACGAAAACGGCCGCGACTCATCGTTGGTGAGTCGCGGCCGACGTGTCAGTAGCTCAGGCTGCTTGGCCCGACCTGCCGGACTTGCCGGATTCGCGGATCAACTGGCGGCGTTCCTGCTCGGTCCTACCGCCGAAAATGCCGTAGTTCAGGCCGTTGTCCATGGCGTAACTCAGGCACTCCGCCTGCACCGGACAACGGGCACACACCGCTTTGGCTTCCGCGACCTGTTTCGCCCCGGGGCCCATATCGGACACCGGGAAGAACAGTTCCGGGTCGCTGTCCCGGCAGGCGGCACGCTCGGTCCAGCCGATGTCGTTGATCTCCATGTTGTGCCGCCTCCTTTCTAGCGGCGAGCTGCGCGCAGGGTTACGCACAGCAAGTGTGTGATCTGTGTTCGCGTGGTCTCTTGTCGATTCGGCAGCGCGTCGGCGCGTGCACAGCGTCACGCACCGGAGTTAGCCACCAGCTCCACGCCACGTCGCGAACAACGACAATAAACGATACGTTGTTCCTGATGAGACCGATCATGACGTAACACACGCACCGAGATACGGCGGCAACCAGCGATGGAACGTGGCGATTCTGCGCAACCCCACACTGTACACAGTGACGAGGAGAACGGCAGGAAAATGGCCGCGAGCGGCCGCGTCGCCGCGCGCCTGCGTACCGCGGGGTCGGTCATCTGGCCGACGGTCGGGATCGTCATTCTCGGCTACGTCGCGCTGCGACTACTCGCACTCGTCAGTGGCGTGATCATCGCGGTCGGAGTCGCACTACTGATCGCCGCGCTGCTGAGACCCGGCGTGACCGCGTTGCGCCGCAGGCGTGTGCCGGGCTGGTTGGCAACACTACTGGTGCTGCTCGCGGCACTGGCCGGACTGGGCGGACTGGGCACGTTCGTCGTGAACAGCTTGGTCAACGGTGTCTCGGACCTGCGGGGCAAGCTGGCGGACGCAGTCGACTCGATACAGCACTGGCTGGAGTACGGCCCACTCCAACTCAGTCCCAGCCAACTCAACGACATGCTGGAGACAAGCCTGGGCTGGATCCGTAACCAGGTGCAGATCACCTCCGCCGCCGTCACGCTCGCTGCCGCCATCGGCGGGATCGCGCTGGTCGTTTTCGTGCTCGTGTTCTTTCTCTCGGAAGGCGACCGGATCTGGCGGTTCGTCCTACGGGCCGTCCCCGACGACAAGCGTTCCCGCGCCGATCGTGCGGGCCGTGCAGCCTTCGGCTCGCTGGGATCCTTCGGGCGGGCAACGATCCTCGTCGCCATCGTCGACGCGGTGGCCATCGGCATCGGTATGGCGATCGTCGGCGTTCCGCTGGTCATTCCCCTAGCCTCGTTGATCTTCCTCGGGGCCTTCGTGCCCTACGTGGGCGCCACCGTCTCGGGACTCATCGCCGCATTGGTCGCGTTGGTCTCCGGCGGCCTGTTCCACGCGTTGATCGTGACCGGGATCGTGGTGGGAGTGCAGTTCCTCGAAGGCAACGCGCTCCAACCACTGATCATGGGCAAGGCGGTGCGGCTGCACCCCGTGGCAGTGATACTCGCCGTCTCCGTGGGCATCACCGTCTGGGGAATCCCGGGGGCGCTGTTGGCGGTACCGATTCTGCTCGTGGCCCGCGAACTGGTCGCGACCCGTTGACTCGTTCTCCGGCCCGAGAACTGTTCCAGCGTGCTACCGCAGCCACGGTGCGCCGCCTCGTGCGGTGTCTCCATTCCTCGCTGGCACCGGCCGACACCTGCGGATAGCATGTTTCCCGTGCCGGCTGAGCGCGCTGGGCCGGCCCTCGTGCCGAGGAGGAAGCAGTGGCCAAGCCAGAATCCCCCATCGCGATCGTGACCGGGGCGGGCCGCGGTATCGGCGCCGCCGTCGCGCAACGTCTCGCTTCGGACGGTTTCGCTGTCGCACTCGCCGACGTGGATGATTCGGCCTGTCAGGACGGTGCGGAGACGGTCCGGGCAGCCGGCGGCAAGGCGTTCGGCGTCCGTACCGATGTCAGCGACAACGACCAGGTGGAGTCCACGGTCGAGCGGGTTGCCGAGGAACTGGGACCTCCCACGACGCTGGTGAACAACGCGGGCGTGATCCGCGACAACCTGTTGTTCAAAATGACCGAGGACGACTGGGACACCGTACTGGACGTCCATCTGCGCGGGGCGTTCCTGATGAGTCGTGCGGTGCAACGCCACATGACCGAACAGGGCTGGGGGCGCATAGTCAATCTCTCCAGCATCGGCGCACTCGGCAATCGCGGCCAGGCGAATTATTCGGCAGCCAAGGCCGGAATGCAGGGCCTCACCAAGACGCTCGCACTGGAGCTCGGCCGGTTCGGCGTCACGGCCAACGCCATCGCACCCGGTTTCATCGCAACGGACATGACGGCGGCCACCGCAGAACGTGTCGGCATGTCCTTCGACGACTTCCAGAACGCCGCGATCCAGGACATCCCCGTGCGACGGGCAGGCAAACCCGCCGACATCGCCGCCCTGGCCTCGTTCCTGTGCAGTGACGAGGCCTCGTTCGTTTCCGGGCAGGTCATCTACGCGGCCGGTGGTCCCACTGACTGAGCGGTTGCCGCGGCAACCGCTCAGTCAGTGTCGACGTCATCGCGTGCAGCCAGCCCGACACCGGTCCCCACGCCCCCGAGTTCAGGAGCACAATCGTGAGTGAGAATCCCACACCGGACGCGGCATCCCTACGCGAACGGTGCGGTCGGTTGCTCGCCGAAGCAGACCCCAGCACCATGTCCCGGCTGGAGTTCCTGCGCGCCCGGTTCGACGCCGGCCTGGCCTGGGTACACTTCCCCGAAGGGCTGGGCGGGCTGAACGCACCACGCGCACTACAGTCCGTCGTGGACACGGAACTGGCCGCCGCGGGCGCTCCGGACAACGAGCCCCACCGCATCGGCATCGGGCTCGGCATGGCCGCACCCACCATCCTCGCCTTCGGCACGCCGGAACAGCAGCAGCGCTACCTGCGGCCGTTGTGGACCGGTGAGGAAGTCTGGTGTCAACTGTTCAGCGAACCAGGCGCCGGTTCCGATCTCGCCAGCGTGGGTACCCGCGCGGTCCCGGAAGGAGACACCTGGATCGTGGACGGGCAGAAAGTGTGGACCTCCACGGCCCACACCGCACGCTGGGCGATCCTGTTGACACGCACCGACCCGGAGGTACCCAAACACCGCGGCATGTCCTACTTCATCCTCGACATGACCGCCCCAGGGGTCGAGGTACGACCGTTGCGACAGATCACCGGAGAGGCCGAGTTCAACGAGGTTTTCCTGAGCGGAGCGCGCATTCCGGACTCACAGCGACTCGGTGAGGTCGGCGCCGGGTGGAAGGTCGCCCAGACCACGTTGATGAACGAACGCGTCGCCATCGGAGGCAACGCGCAGCCCCGCGAGGGCGGCATGATCGGTATCGCTGCCGGCACGTGGCGCGAGAACCCGAAGCTACGCAGCCCGGAGCTGCACGGGCACCTGTTGCGTCTGTGGGTCGCCGCGGAGGCGACACGCTTGGCGGGTTCCCGGCTCCGGCAGCAACTCGCCGCAGGCTCGCCGGGCCCGGAAGGATCGGCGATGAAACTGGCCTTCGCCAGACTCAATCAACAGATCTCCGGTTTCGAGCTGGAACTGCACGGTGAACAGGGGCTCCGGTACGACGACTGGACGATGCGGAGACCGGAAACGGTGGAATTCCTCGGCCGCGGCCCCGGGTATCGCTATCTCCGCGCCAAGGGGAACTCGATCGAGGGAGGAACCTCGGAGATCCTGCGCAACATCATCGCCGAACGCGTACTGGGGCTACCCGGGGAACCACGCGCGGACAAGGACGTCGCCTGGAAGGACCTGCCGACATGAGTACACCACCGCGCACCACTCCCGACCTGCTGTACTCGGACGTGGAGACCGAGCTGCGTTCCAGCATCCGGGACCTGCTCGCCGACCACTGTCCGCCGGAAACCCTGCTGGAACGCACCCAACGCAGCCACCCTTACGACGGGGAACTCTGGCGCGCGCTGGCCAGTGAGCTCGGCGTCGCCGGCCTGGGAGTTCCACCGGAATGCGGCGGCCAGGGTGGCTCCACCCGCGAACTCGCCGTCGTGGCCGAGGAGTTGGGTCGCAATCCCGCTCCCGTACCGTTCCTCGGCAGTACAGCGCTGGCGACCCGGACGCTGCTGGCGCTGGATCCCAGCGGCACGAAGGCGGCCGAGTTGCTACACGCCCTCGCCTGCGGTGAGCGGACCGCCACCCTCGCCGTTCCGCTGTCCACGATGCCGGGTTCGGGATTTCCGGACGACGTGCGTGACGCACCCGACGGCACCCTGTGGGGATCGGTGAGTACGGTCGTCGACGCCACGGCCTGTGACACGCTCGTGGTTCCGGTACGGGACTCGGACGGTCCGGCACTCTACGCGGTCGACGCCGAGGCTGCGGAGGTATCCGTCACCGATGTCGTCTCGCTCGACCTGACACGTCCCGTCGCCGATGTATCCTTGCAGGCCGCAAAGGGCACACGCCTCGCCGGCCCGGATCAGGCGACGGGCGCCTGTGAGCACGCGCTGACCGCCTCGGCGGCACTGCTCTCCGCGGAACAGGTCGGGCTGAGCCAGTGGTGTCTGGATGAGACCGTCCGCTACACGAGCGAACGCCACCAGTTCGGCAGGCCGGTGGGCTCGTTCCAAGCGCTCAAGCACCGACTGGCCGACGTGTATCTGGAAATCGTCTCGGCCCGCGCCACCGCGCGCCACGCCGCCGACACTCTCGCGGTCGCAGGACCGGATCTGGTCACGAGCACGGCGGTCGCCCAGTCGTACTGTGCCGAGACGGCGGTGCATGCTGCCGAAGAGTGTCTGCAGTTGCACGGCGGTATCGGAATGACCTGGGAGCATCCGGTGCATCTGTACCTCAAACGCGCGAAGGCTGACGAGCTCGCACTCGGCGTCCCTGCCGCCCACCGCGCGCGGTTGGCGGGTGAGGTGAATCTTCCCGCCTGAATCGGCGTGGTCACGGCGTGTCCGGGGAACTCGCCTGCGGCCAACAAGCCCCCGGAAGTCTGCGCGTCGACGAGCAACAGCGCCGTCTGCTCACCGATCGCGGAAAGATCATTGTGGGGCGTGCACACACCCCGGCAGCGCCACGGAACGTCTCACTGGCGGGTTCCATCGGTAGCACCTCATGTGGCCAACACAGCAGGTTCACCGCGAGCACGGGCGTGCCATCGCTCGCGTAGACGTCCGAGAGCGCGTTCGCCGTGGCGATCCGGCCCCAGTCGTAGGGCTCGTCGCCGGCCGGGATCTTGCACGGGCAACCACCACCGCGCGCGTATTGCATCAACCGATAACCCATGATCTCATCCTCACCGAAGGATCCGTTCGCACCTCGCGGTGTTTCCTGCGAGGATGTGCGGATGGATCAGGGAGGTGTTTCCGGCCTGGTGACCGGCGCGGTCTTCAAAACCGTTGAGGGGCAGGCGCTGCCGCTGGCGGGTTCGATTCCCGTCCACCTCCGCTACCACAACCGAACACGACCCCGTCTCAGTACCAGAGCTGACCTGTGATGAGCGACCCACGACGCCGGATACCGCGCACCGACACGGTGTTGGGAGACCCGAGACTGGCCGAGGCAGTGAGCACTCTCGGCCACGAATTCGTCAAGTCAACGGTCACCGCCGCACAGCAACGGGCCCGACACGGGGAGATCCCTCCGGAATCCGTTGCCGATGTCGCGGCGGCCAGTGTCGGGAGCACGGCGAGTTCGCCGCGTCCGGTACTCAACGCCACCGGCGTGTTGATCCACACCAACCTGGGTCGTGCCCCGCTGTCGCAAGCCGCACGCGACGCGGTCGGTGCGGTTTCCGGCAACACCGACGTGGAGTTCGATCTGACGACGGGCAGCCGTTCACGTCGGGGCAGCGGTGTCCTCGCCGCGTTGCGGGATGCTGTTCCCACCGCGACGGATGCCCATCTGGTCAACAACAACGCAGCCGCTCTCCTACTGTGTGCACTCGCTCTCGCCACGGACAAGGAGATCGTCATCAGCAGGGGCGAGCTGGTCGAGATCGGCGACGGGTTCCGCATCCCCGAGTTGCTGGCGGCGACGGGTGCCCGGCTCCGTGAGGTGGGCACCACGAACCGCACCGGTCTCGGCGACTACGCGAAAGCGATCGGTCCGGACACCGGATTCGTGTTGAAGGTCCACCCCTCGAACTTCCGGATCGACGGATTCACCTCGACCGTCGGCGTCTCCGAGTTGGCTGGACTCGGCGTGCCCGTGGTGTTCGACATCGGTTCGGGCCTGCTGCATCCGCACCCCCGGTTGCCGGACGAACCCGACGCCACCACCGCGCTACGGGACGGGGCCTCGGTGGTCACCGCGAGCGGTGACAAACTGCTCGGTGGGCCGCAGGCGGGCCTGCTGCTCGGGGACGGCGAGCTGATCCGGCTGTTGCGGGGGCACCCCAGTGCCCGCGCCCTACGCGTGGACAAACTCGCACTCGCCGCGCTGGAGGCGACGTTGCGCGGCCCGCAACCACCGGTGTCGCGCACCCTGGATACCGAGCCGGGCGAACTGCGCGCACGTGCCATACAACTCGCAACACGTCTGGGCGACGCAGACGCCCACGTCGTGGACAGTGTCGCCACACTCGGTGGGGGTGCCGCGCCCGGGGTCGAACTTCCCAGTGCCGCACTCAGCCTGCCCGCACACTACGCAACCAGCCTGCGTACCGGTGATCCCGCGGTTGTCGGCAGAGTCGAGCACGAGCGCTGTCTGCTCGACCTCCGTACTGTTGATCCCACCGACGACGCTGCGTTGTGCGAGGCGGTGTTGGCATGCATGTGATCGCGACGGCAGGGCACGTGGATCATGGCAAGTCCACGTTGGTCCGCGCACTGACCGGCATGGACCCGGACCGCTGGGACGAGGAACACCGGCGCGGGCTCACCGTCGACCTCGGCTTCGTGTGGACGGAAATAGCGGGAGTGGACTACGCGTTCGTGGACGTTCCCGGACACCGACGGTTCGTGGCGAACATGTTGGCAGGAGCGGGGTCCGTTCCGGCCGCGTTGTTCGTCGTCGCCGCCGACGAAGGGTGGATGCCGCAATCGGCCGAGCATCTGGCCGCCTTGGACGCGTTCGGCGTGCGCGACGGCATTCTGGTGGTCACCAAGGCGGACCGGGCCGACCCCGGGCCGGTGCTGGTCGACGCCGCCGAACGGATCGCGCGCAGTTCACTCGGGAAAGTCGACCGCGTTGCCGTCGATGCCACGACCGGCGAGGGAATCCACGAGCTGCGTGACATGCTCGCCACGCTGGGATCACGCATGCCGGTGCCGGCCACGGACGCCGATGTCCGGCTCTGGGTGGACCGGTCGTTCACGGTCCGCGGCGCGGGCACGGTGGTGACGGGAACACTCTCCGCGGGAACCCTGCGTACCGGTGATGAACTGGAACTGGCGAGCACGAGCGAGCGAATACGGATCCGCGGGATCGAGTCGTTGGGTGTGCCCAGCCCCACTGTGAGCGGCACCGCCAGGGTCGCGCTGAACGTGCGTGGCATCGACCGTGACCGGTTGCATCGTGGTGACGCCCTGCTCACTCCGGGATCCTGTTACAACGTCGAAACACTCGACGTACGACTACGCGGCATCGACGCCAGCGACCTGCACCGTGAGTCCGTGTTCCACCTCGGCGCCGCGGCAACCAGGTGTCGGCTGCGGGCACTCGGAACCGACACCGCCCGCATCACTGTGGACAAGCCGCTGCCGGTGCGAGCAGGTGACCACGGGGTGTTACGCGACCCCGGTCAACACCGCGTGGCTGGACTCGAGGTACTCGACCCGGCCCCACCAGCGTTACGGGCCCGCGGCGGTGCAGCCGCGCGGGCCCGGGAGTTGGCCTCGGGAGAGATTACTGCGGCACGGTTGCGTCGCAGACACTTCGTTGCCGAATCCGAGCTGCGCGCGCTCGGCCTCGTCGAACCGAGCACGGTCATAGCGGGCTGGGCGGTCGACGAGCTGCGCTGGGCCGAACTGCCCAGCGCAGCTACCGACGAGTTCACGGCCTGGACCCGGGACAATCCACTCGCCGCCGGCATGCCTGCGCGCATCCTGTGCGAACGACTCGGCCTGCCCAGGGAACTGCTGGGAGACCTGCTCCGTGCCAGCGAACTGCACAGTTCCGGCGGGTTGATCCGATGTACGGAGCAGCAGGCGCTTCCACCGCGAGTGGAGCGCGCCGTCCGTGACATCGTGGGTGAGTTGCGGTCGCAGCCGTTCCGGGCTCCCGAAGCCGGTAGGCTCGCGGAACTCGGTCTGGGACAACAGGAGTTGGCCGCAGCGGCCCGCGCCGGCTGGTTGCTTCGGTTGTCGGACGGGGTCGTACTCGCGCCGGAAGCACTCGATCGGGCTCGGAGTCTCCTGGCCGAGCTGAGTGAACCGTTCACCGTGAGTCAGGCGCGTAGGACCCTCGGCACCACCCGCCGTGTCGCCGTTCCCTTGTTGGAGCGTCTCGACGCCGAGGGCATCACAACCCGCCTCGCCGACACCACCCGCACGCTGCACCACGACCCGTGATCACGAAGGAGCCACACGGACCACCGGGTGCGAGTGGACACCCGCGACTCGTCCGTGTCGATGGTTTGCGGCCTCGTCACGCGGGGTAATGCGGTGCCAGGGTCAAGCAGTGGCCCGTACGAGTAACAGAACGGGCAACATGTCGTCCCGTAAGGTGGTGATGGCAGTGACCTGGCACGTACACCCCCTGACCGGGGGGCATTGGCAGGTACTCACCCCAAGCCTGACACAGGCGTGCGGTATCCATGCGACGGAGCAGGAAGCCGTTGGTGCAGCGTGTACGCGACTCTCCGACGAGGGTGGCGGATCGGTCGCGATTCACTCCGACACCGGTGGTGTTGTCCGCACCGTCACTGTTGCCGCAGGCCAGTCGCCGATGGTGCGCCCACCGGCACTCGCGGACTGACACGTGACATCGCGGCTGGACTACCAGCCCGGGAATCTCCACCGTTGCCTGCGATCACAGCATGCGCATCGTTGCAGAGTTCGCCGTTCCGGGCGCTCGAGTACGAGGGACGATTGCCGCAGAACCGACACACCGGGCGGTAACGGCTCGCTTCTCGGGAGCACATCATCGTTCATGTCGATCCCGTTGCCCTCCCCTCTCGTCACGACGCAGGTTTAGACGAACGTGTCCGGGTAACCCCGGGGTATGCACCAAGGGACGGGTCTGCGGTCGTTCGCCGATCGCAACAGTGCCGGGATCGAACTCGCCGCGGAGCTGCGCGGCTACTACTGGCGTGATCCGGTCGTTTCCGGCCTCGCCCGGGGCGGCGTCCTCGTCGCCGCGGCTCTCGCCTCCGAACTGTCCGCTCCGCTCGAGGTCAGTGTGGTGCGCAAGATCGGTGCACCCGGGCACCCGGAGTTCGGTATCGGAGCCACGACAGCCACCCAGGAACCCACCTATGACCAGGCGAGTCTCGACCACCTCGGACTCACCCGTGATGATCTTGCAAGCGCGAGTGCGGAACACCAGGCCGAGGCGCAGCGGATGCTTGCGCTGTACGAAACCAGCCACACGCCGGCACCCCGTGACGGTCGCGACGTGATCGTGGTGGACGACGGACTGGCAACCGGCATCAGCGCCACCGCAGTACTGCGGGCCGAACGGGCGATGGGACCACGGACCCTCACCCTCGCCGTCCCCGTGGGCTCGGCCGGCGCCGCGGCGGGGCTGCGTACCGAGGCGGACCGAGTCATCTGCCTGATCGAACCGGACCACTTCCGCGCCGTGGGACTCTGGTACGAACACTTCGGTCAGGTCGGTGACGACGAGGTCGTCGAGGCACTGCAGGCCGCGCACCGACGCAGCGACGGCTGACCGCGTTGCACC
>Ga0079226_10000078_pt1 | contig 56472 bp, 52 predicted proteins | sample Poulit2014_FD_76345 | JGI IMG/M metagenome (GOLD analysis project Ga0079226, IMG submission 76345) | Agricultural soil microbial communities from Georgia to study Nitrogen management - Poultry litter 2014 | ecosystem: Environmental > Terrestrial > Soil > Agricultural land | place: USA: Georgia...
CACTGGCACGCACAGTATTGGTTTGGCGGCACAACAAATCCAGCTTGGGCAAGCCGATGTAATGGTGGCTGGTGGCGCCGAGAAGGCAACCTGTGCCCTTGGCCTTGGAGGCTTTGGCGCTGCTCGTGCTCTGTCTACACGTAATGATGAACCTACTAAAGCTAGCCGCCCTTGGGATGATGACCGCGATGGCTTTGTGATGTCTGATGGTGCTGGTGTTTTGGTGCTCGAGTCGCTTGAGCACGCCCAAGCGCGTGGGGCAAAAATTTATGGTGAAGTGGTTGGTTTTGGCATGAGCGGTGACGCCTTTCACATCACCTCACCACCGGAGGATGGCGCAGGTGCAGCCTTATCGATGAACAATGCTTTACTTAATAGCGGCTTAAGTACAGACGAAATTCAATATATTAACGCTCATGGCACCTCTACGCCGGTGGGTGATGCGGTGGAAATCAAAGCCATTCGTTCTGTGTTTGGCAAACATGCTGAACAATTAGCCATTAGTTCAACGAAGTCCATGGTGGGGCACATGCTAGGTGCTGCTGGTGCAGCAGAAGCTATTTTTACTTTACTCGCTATGCAAGAAGGCATTGCACCACCCACTATTAACCTCGAAAACCCAAGCGCTGAGTGCGATTTAAACCTAGTGCCACATCAGGCGCAACAACTTGAAATTACAGCGGCAATGTCTAACTCCTTTGGTTTTGGTGGCACTAACACTTCCCTCGTTTTCCAAAAATTATGAATGTAAGTTGGCATAATACTGCCATCACCGATCGTGGCTTAGCATTCGGTGATGGTTGTTTTGAAACGGTGCGCTTACATAACGGCCGCGCCCCTTTTTGGCCACAGCACAAAGCTCGTTTACTACATGGTTTAGCTGCTCTGCAAATAACAGCCGATGAGGCCTTGCTTGATCAGCTGTTGCAACAAGCATTGAAGCAATGTAACGGGCAAGGCATATTCAAACTAATTGTCACGCGCGGCACAGGTGGCCGCGGTTACAGTAGCCACTCTGCACTTAGTGCCGGTTACTATCCTCGTGTTTTTCCATTAACGCTGCCAAGTAAACAAGCCTACACGAATGGCTTGCAAGTGGGTTTATGCAGCTTACGCTTAGCAGAGCAGCCCGCATTAGCGGGCTTTAAGCATCTTAATAGGCTTGAACAAGTGCTTGCGAGGCGCGAAGTGGATGAGCAAGGTTGGGACGAAGGGTTACTGTGTGATAAGGCGGGCAACCCAGTGGAGTTAACTGCCATGAATGTTTTTTTTCGTTTTTCTGATACTTGGTGGACCCCCCCTTTAAGCACATGCGGTGTCGCTGGCGTGGCCCGTGGCTGGCTGTTAAAACAGCTAAATTCAGTGCAGTTGGGCGAAAAACCACCAAACGATCTGGCATTAGCGAGCGAGGCTTTTGCTTGCAACAGTGTGGCAGGTATATTGCCGGTTTCACGATTACAGCAAACAGATTTGCCTGTTGGAAAGTTAACCCAAGCTTTTCAGCAGCGTTGGGAAGCCCTTTGGCATGATTAGAACGCTTTTGATTATTCTCATCGCTTTAGCGATGGGTGCTGCCTTTACATGGTTTGCCCTTGAACGCTGGAGCTTAGCTACTTTGGCCAAGCCCCTTAATTTGCAAGTGTGCAGCACTGATAATAGTGGCATTAAAGTGGATATGCCCAGAGGAGCTCTGTTACGCCAGGTGCCCGCCAAACTAGAAGCACAAGGTTGCCTTAGCGCTAAACAGGCCCAGCAGCTTAGCTATGCACTGCGTTGGCAAGTGTGGCAAACACCACAGCTCGCGCAGATTAAAGCTGGCGAATACCAGCTAGAAACCAATATTTCCTTTGTTCAGCTGATGAATAAAATGCAACGTGGCGAAGTGATTAAATACAGTGTCACTATTATTGAGGGCACACGATTTCAAGATTTGCTTAAGCTATTAGCCGCTTTGCCCACACTCAGGCATGAGCTAGCACATGCCACACCAGAAGAAGTGATGGAGCAGTTGGGCAAGGCCGGAGAGCACCCCGAGGGTTGGTTTGCACCGGACACTTACTTCTATACCAAAGAAGATTCTGACATGGCTATTTTGCGGCGCGCATTAAGGGCACAAGAAGAACAGCTGACTGAATTATGGCAAAACAAGCAAGAAGGTTTGCCATATACCAGCCCTTATGAAGCATTAATTATGGCATCCATCATCGAACGCGAAACCGGTGTGGCGCAGGAGCGTAAGCAAATAGCAGGTGTGTTTGTCCGCCGTTTAGAACAAGGCATGCGTTTGCAAACTGATCCAACAGTCATTTATGGGATGGGTGATAACTACCAAGGGCGCATTACACGCGCAGATTTGCGTGAAGCTACGCCGTATAACACATATGTGATCCAAGGCTTACCACCAACACCCATTGCCTTACCAAGTGCCGCGGCTATTCATGCCGCGCTGAACCCAGCGCCTGGAAAGGCATTATATTTTGTCGCAAAAGGGGATGGCACCCATCACTTTTCTACAACCTATGCTGAGCATACTGCTGCGGTACGCCGCTACCAGCTACAGCGCCGCTCTGACTACCGTTCTAGCCCACAACTGGAGGCCAGTGAATGAAGGCACAATTTATTACTTTTGAGGGCATTGAAGGTGCAGGGAAATCCACCCAAATTGATACTGTGGCTGAATGCTTAAAGCAGCATGATATTGATTTTATTGTTACCCGTGAGCCTGGTGGCACACCTTTTGCAGAGGAAATACGAGCCCTTTTAATCGCGCACCGCGGTGAACAGGTTGCGCCAATGACAGAGTTACTTTTGCTATTTGCTGCACGGGCACAACATCTTCAACAGATTATTTTACCAGCCTTACAAGCAGGTAAGTGGGTGCTTTGTGATCGTTTTACGGATGCCACATACGCTTACCAAGGTGGTGGCAGAGAATTGTCGAAAAATGATATACAACAACTTGAAGCCCTTGTGCAAAAAGGGCTGCAGCCCGATAAAACCTTACTGTTTGATATTCCAGTGCAACAAGGCCTAGGGCGGGCAGCCAAACGCGCCGTATTAGACCGTTTTGAAAGCGAACAAGAGGCTTTTTTTGCCCGTGTGCGTGAGGCGTACTTGGAAAGGGTAGCAAGCCATCCTGAACGCTATCTTGTTATTGATGGAAGCCAATCATTGGCCACGGTAACAGCAGCAGTAATAACCGCTGTTAAAGCTAACCTGCTAGCATGAGCAAGATGAAGGACACACAATTTCCTTGGTTAAACCAGCCATTTGCACAATTACAACAAGCAAAAGCGCAAAACCGTTTGCCTCATGCTGTGTTGCTAACAGGCCACGAGGGTATTGGAAAGCACATTTTCGCCACAAGGCTAATGCACTGGTTACACTGCTTAGCGCCTTTACCTCAAGCCGCTTGCGGAAAGTGCGACGCTTGCCAGCAAATGCAGGTGGGTAGTTTTCCTGATCACACATTGGTTGAACCAGAAGATACCGGCAAAAACATTCGTGTGGAACAAATACGCACCATCGTTGAATTCTGCCATCACACGGCACAGCACGGCGGTTATCGTACAGTATTAATTAATCCTGCTGATGCCATGAACATGAATGCCCAAAACGCCCTGCTAAAAACCCTCGAGGAGCCGGGGGAGCGCACTCTGTTATTACTAGCAACCCACCAGCTTAACCAGATGTTGCCTACAATCATTAGCCGCTGCCAGCAAATCCAAGTGCCAATGCCCACTATTAAAGAAAGCATAGCTTGGCTTATAGCTGAAGGCGTGAGTGAGGCGGATGCCACGGGCTTGCTAATGGCATCAGGCGGAGCACCTTTAAAAGCACAGCAGCTAGCCAATACTGATTGGTTTGTAGCTCGTGGTGAAATACTTACGAATATTGCTAACCTGCCGAAATCGCCTCAGCAAATAGCCAACCTTGCCAAGCAATTAGCTGGCTATCACGTGGTAAACTTACTTACCGCTTGTTTTGAATGGCTAGCTGCCGCCATCAAGTGGCAATATGGCTTAACCGCTAATGCTGATAGTGAACTAATACCCGCTTTCGAATTGTTTTCAGCCGTACCGCTCTCACGCTTATTCGAAGTACAGCAAGCGGTTTTACGTGCTTTAAAGCTGGCACAGACAGGCGCCAACCCCAATATAGAAATGCTTTATGAGCAAATTTTAATGGTGTTTATTGGCGTGCCTGTACCCCGTGATATAGTGGCAGCCTATTAATATTTTCAAGGAGCTTCATTATGATCCCTTCTAAAGGGCGTGGCAGCATCCCCACCATGATCATTAAAGACCAAGTTATGCTTTATGCGGTTTACATGCCGTTTTTAACTAATGGCGGCATTTTTATGCCTACTACGCAACGATATGAGCTAGGCCAAGAAATTTTCTTTTTATTAAAACTTATGGATGAGCCGCGCGAAATTCCTATTGCTGGCACTGTGGCTTGGATCACACCTATTGGTGCCCAAGGCCGCCGATCAGCTGGAGTGGGTGTTCATTTTTCGGGCCAAGATGACACGGCACGCCGGCTAATTGAAAATTATCTCGCCGGCTCACTCGATTCAGATCGCCCCACTCAAACCATGTAAACGGAGAGTTTTTTTTGCAATTTGTTGATTCACATTGTCATTTAGATCGATTAAAACTGGCCGATTATAACGGCAATTTTGACACGGTAATGGCCAATGCAAGCGCCGCAGGCGTTAGCCATATGCTTTGCATTGGTGTTGAGCCTGGCACTATGCCTAATGTTTTAAGCATTGCCGAACAATGGCCGCAAGTGTTTGCCAGTGTTGGCGAGCACCCTTTATATGTTAGCCAACAAGAGGATTGCCGCTCTTGGTTGCTAAGCTATTGCCGCCATCCAAAAGTTATAGGTATTGGTGAAACGGGCCTTGATTATTTTAAGGCTGAAGAAGAACACAAAGCTGCGCAACAGCGTCGTTTTATTACTCATATCGAGGTAGCCAAGGAAACCGGCTTGCCGTTAATTATTCATACCCGTGCAGCAAAAGAAGACACCCTAAGATTATTGCGCGAGCATGGGCAGGGGGAAATTAAGGGTGTGCTACATTGCTTCACTGAAGATAGTGATATGGCTGAGCAAGCCATTGATTTAGGTTTTTATATTTCCTTCTCTGGCATTCTTACTTTCAATAGCGCAGCAGATTTGCGCACCACAGCTGCCGCGCTACCGCTCGAGCGGTTGCTTATCGAGACAGATTCTCCCTGGCTGGCCCCCGTGCCACACCGGGGTAAGCAAAATGAGCCCAGCTACGTGCCTAGGGTGGCTGAGTGCTTAGCCGAGCTACAAGGCGCCTCTGTGGCAGAAGTGGCAGCAGCCACAAAAGAAAACTTTTTCCGTTTGTTTAGCAAGGCTACGCCTTAGGTATTTTAAGGCTTTAGCATGGTGACCTTGGCAGGTGATGGGGCCTCAGCGGGTATTTCCTGGGGCATATCTTCCATTTTTTTCAGGGCACCAATTTCACCTTTCCAGGGCAATAATCGTAAGCCTTTACCATCTATTTGGTCTGCAAAAGGATATTTTAATACATCAAAATAGGGGGAAAGATCAAAGTCGGATGGGTAGAATACCATGGGGTAATGGCGATAAAGCTTAGTTTTCCCACTGTTTTCTTGCTTCACTAATGGCAACACTGGAAATTGAATAAAAGAGAAAGAATCGCCAATGGTGCCCCCAACCGCTCGGCGCAAACGCCGGCCCGCTAATAGTTTAAAAATGGGTTTGCGCCACTGGCGTGGAAATAGCGACCAAGGCACAAGCAGTAAACGAATAGCTGGCCACCAGGCATGTTTTTTGTGGCTTTCTAAACGGCTTAAGCCATAGCGAATAACACTTTGCCTTTCTGTGTCGGTTAAACCAGAAGGGCGGCAAATTCGCAGCTGGGCATCTTGCAACTCAGATAAAGTAATGAGGTGCACGCCATGCACTAAATCCACTTTTAGCAGCAACTGGGTATTGCTTTGGCAAGGCAGGTAATCACTTGCCATAGCACGCAATGAAGGGTCCTTTATATCGTGCAAACGGCCCAGGTACAGCAGGGCCTGCGACCAATGGCTTTCGGTAATTGCTTTAATGCGTTTGTCTGCAGGTGCAGTGCCGTTCACAAGGATGACATCCACGGGCTGTAATATTTGTGCAGCATGGTCGAAGTTGCACCAATTCACGCCATAGCTTTTTTGGCTGTTGTACAACCAATGAATGATACTCGATGGTGACTCTTTAGTTTTCATAGCAGTATAGTAGCAACAGCAAGTAGATTTAGTAAATACGTAGCCCTGTGGTAACACAGAGATAGTACAAGAAGTGAAAATTAATTCTGTTATACTTCATAGCTTTATTAGCAGCAATGGTTCTCGCTAAATAAAGATATTGAGCAACTGTAGAGGTGTTGGTTTATGGCTGATCTTGAGAGAGCAACTCGCAAAGCACAAGAGTTTCGCCAGCGCGAGCGGGAAATTCTCGATGCGGCTTTAGCCTTATTCCTAAAGCATGGCGAGGATAGGGTGACGGTGGAAATGATTGCCGACGAAGTGGGAATAGGCAAAGGGACCATTTATAAGCACTTCGAAACCAAAAACGAAATTTATTTATTGCTTATGATTCACTACGAAGAGGAGCTTGCTGAGCTATTTCGTAGCATCAAACATTCTGATGACAAAAGTAAATTAGCCACCGAATATTTTAGTTTTCGTATTAGCGACCCAAAGCGTTATCAGTTATTCGATCGTTTAGAACATAAAATCATTCAAGATCAAGCAGTGCCTGAGCTGGTTAAACAGTTGCACACCATTCGAGCATCTAATTTAAGTACACTTACTAATATCATTAAAGCCCGTATCGCAGACGAAACCCTAGAGGATGTGCCGCCGAATTACCATATTGCGGTTGCTTGGGCTTTAGCCCATGGGGCGGTCGCTTTAATGGAATCACCATTTTACCAAAGCTATATCGATGACAAAGCAAGCTTTATCGATTTCCTTGTGAGTATTGGGGTGCGCATTGGCAACAAGGGGCAATGGCGCTGATGTCGTGGCTAGAGCGTGAAGAAGAACTTAAGCAGTTCTTGCAAGAACTTGCCAAGCAAGAAAGCGGGCCGCCTTTGCATTTATGGGATCCACCTGCTGTGGGGCACAGTAAAATCACTATTCGCCGTGATGGCTCTTGGTGGCACGATGGTGGTGAGATAAAACGGCCAGCCTTACGCCAGTTGTTTGCCAGTATCTTACGTAAAGAAAAAGACGGTGCTTATTACCTTGTAACACCGGTGGAAAAACAAGAAGTTACGGTGGAGGATAGCCCCTTTTTAGTAACCGAATTTGTACAAATTCCAGCGCAAGCAGGCTTACGTTTCCCGCAGCTCGTTTTCACCACTAACCTTGGCCACAAGGTTGTATTGAGTGATCAGCACCCGTTTTGGTTTGCCACAGCAAACAACGGCAGTGAGGTGCCTTACATACAAATACGTGAAGGTTTGGCTGCACGTTTACCCACAGAAGTGTATTACCAATGTGTAGCTTTGCTGCGTGAGGTGAAGAAAGAAGATGACACCACTGAGTGGTGGTTAGTTAGCGGTAATTATGCGGTATGTGTGGGAGCAATGTAGCTAGCCCTAATTGGGCTAGCTACAAATACTGCTATTAACGCTTAGGTAATACGTCTCTTAGTTTGTTGGCCATATTGCGCAAAGCATTTTCGGTGGTTTCCCAATCAATGCAGCCATCGGTTACCGAAACCCCATACTCTAACTTGCTTAGATCCTCCGGTATGGATTGGTTGCCGGCTTTAAGGTGAGATTCAACCATTAAACCAATAATGGACTTATTGCCATCAAGGATTTGATTTGTGATGTTCTCCATCACTAGCGGCTGTAAAGAGGGATCCTTGTTTGAGTTTGCATGGCTGCAATCCACCATAATGTTAGTGGAGACATTAGCTTTTTCTAATGCCTGTTCAGCCAAAGCAATCGATACTGAATCATAGTTAGGCTTACCGCCACCACCACGCAGTACCACATGGGCATAAGGGTTGCCTGTGGTTACAGTAATTGCTGTTTTCCCATCGGGATCAATACCTAAAAAACGGTGAGGGTGCTGCACACTCAACATGGCATTAATAGCTACTTCTAAGCTGCCATCCGTACCATTTTTAAAGCCCACGGGGCTAGATAAGCCCGAGGACATTTCGCGGTGCGTTTGCGATTCCGTGGTGCGTGCACCAATTGCAGACCAGCTAATGAGGTCCTGCAGGTATTGTGGTGTAATTGGATCAAGGGCTTCGGTAGAAGTAGCTAAACCCAATTCAGCCATATCCAGCAATAGCTTGCGCGCAATGTGCAAGCCATCTTCAATTTTAAAGGTGTTGTTCATATAAGGGTCGTTAATGAGCCCTTTCCAGCCTACGGTGGTGCGTGGCTTTTCAAAATACACACGTTGTACTAGATAAAGCACATCACCCACTTCATCGTTAAGTTGTTTTAAGCGCTTGGCATATTCCATCGCTGCATCCACATCGTGGATAGAGCAGGGGCCAATAACGATAAACAAACGTGGGTCTTTACGATCAAGAATATTGCGGATAACCTCACGGCCTTCAGCAACGCTTGCGCGTGCCTTTTCCGTTAAGGGCAATTTCTGTTTGATCTCCCGCGGAGTAATCAACAGAGTTTGTGATGCGATATGAACGTCATCAACCTGTGTACTAGACATAAATAATAAACGCCTTTAGTTGCTGTTATCGGTATTAAGAACGATAAGGGTTAGGTTAAATATCAACAGATATTATTGCTGTTTAAGCAAGTTTTCCACCCATTCTGGTACAAGTTTCGTTGCAGGGCCTTGCCTGTGTATTGAAAATGCGGAGTTTTGCGAAGAGGGTTCAAGGTTGAGCTCAATGGTTTCAGCTTGTGCTTGGTTAGCTATTTCGACAAATCCGGCGGCAGGATAGACATTTCCGCTTGTGCCAATGCTTACGAATATATCACAGTTATCAAGTGCTTGATAAATCTCTTGCATACGTAGCGGCATTTCTTCAAACCACACAATGTGCGGGCGTACAGTTCCTTTGCGTTGGCAAAATTCACATGCACTGTGGATGCTTAGAGGGGCTGTCACCGTGCTCACCTTATTACATCCCGTGCAACGGCACTTGCGTAATTCGCCATGCATGGCAATTAAGCGCTGCGAGCCTGCACGTTGATGTAAATCGTCCACATTCTGTGTTACCAGTAAAAAATCATCACCTAATGCTTTCTCAAGAACAGCTAGCGCTTTGTGCGCTGCGTTAGGTTTGATACAAGCCTGGGTTAATTGTTCACGCCGTGCATTATAAAAATTATGCACCAATGTTGGGTTGCGCTGGTAAGCCCCTGGTGTGGCAACATCTTCGATACGATGATTTTCCCACAAACCACCGGCATCACGGAAAGTGCTTAAGCCAGATTCTGCAGAAATTCCAGCACCCGTTAACACTACAATTTTCATCACATAGCCCTAAAAGTTTGTTTAAGTATTGTGGCGGGCGTAAAGTGTGGGTTTTTTGCACACCTTGAGGATGGCAACATGCAAGAAGAAAGCACCAAACTACGCCTACGGCCAATTACCTTGGCCGATTATCCTCCTTTAGCTGAGTTAATGAATCAAGTGTATGTGGATATTGGCGGTGCTTGGTCAGAAAACACTATTAAGAAGCTTATTGAATTGTTCCCCGATGGGCAGCTTTGCATTGTAGATAATGATCGCCTTGTGGCAGCCGCTTTAACGGTTAAAGTAAGCTACGATCGTTTTTCAAACCCACACCGCTACGAAGATCTGATAAGCGACGAAGATAAAGTATTGGTGCACAACGAAAAGGGCGACAGCCTATATGGGCTTGATGTGTTTGTGCACCCCGCTTACCGTGGTTATCGTTTAGGCCGGCGCTTGTACGAAGCACGTAAAGATCTCTGCCGCGAAGCAAACCTTAAAGCTATTTTAGCAGGCGGGCGCTTACCTGGATTTAGCAAGCATGCAGGTGAGATGAATGTGGCTGAGTACATTCAGCAGGTGGAAAAACAGCAGCTATATGATCCTATCCTTTCTTTTCAACTAGCTAACGATTTCGATGTAAAGCGGGTAATGAAAAAGTACTTGCCTGAAGACGAACAATCCCATGGCTATGCCACCTTGCTTGAATGGGACAATATTCTATATGAGCCAGAACACGCACTAGATGAGGAATACGTTAGTAAAACTATGGTGCGCCTTGGCGTAATCCAGCGCAGTATGCGAGCGGCCAACTCTGTTGATGACCTTATGGACCAGGTGGAATTCTTTGTTGATACACTGTCTGGTTACGGCGCCGACTTTGCATTACTGCCCGAGTTTTTTAATGCGCCTTTAATGGGTTTAAAGCTTGAGCTTTCCTCTATTGAGGCTATTCGCTTTTTAGCCGGTTTTACGGAAGAAATTAAGCAGCGTGTATCAGCACTAGCGGTGAGCTACAACATCAATATTATTCCAGGTTCGATGCCAATCATTGAAGGTGATGCAGTCTACAACATTGCGTATCTATGCCGCCGTGATGGCACCATCGAAGAACAGAAAAAAATTCATGTCACCCCAAGTGAGCGTTGGGATTGGGGCTTGGTAGGTGGCTCACAAATACAAGCTTTTGATACTGATGCCGGCCGTGTGGGCATTTTGATTTGCTATGATGTGGAGTTTCCTGAGCTTGGCCGCATCTTGGCAGAGCAGGGTATTGAAATCCTGTTTGTTCCTTTCTGGACAGACACGCAAAATGGTTATTTGCGTGTGCGACGCTGCGCTCAAGCACGTGCTATTGAAAATGAATGTTATGTGGCTATAGCTGGTAGTGTGGGCAATTTACCACGTGTGGACAACGTGGATATTCAATATGCGCAATCAGCTGTATTTACCCCGAGTGATTTTTATTTTCCTCACGATGGCGTGGTGAGTGAGGCGGTGCCCAACACAGAGATGCTTATTTTCGCAGACGTGGATTTAGAAAAATTAAAACTGTTAAATAAAGAAGGATCAGTAACCAACTTACGTGATAGAAGGCATGATTTATATGCTCTAAATTGGCGAGCCTCGCAGTGGGATTCACATTAATTTATCTGGCTAGCTAGCTCAATAAAAAAAGCCCCTAAAAAATATTTTTTAGGGGCTTTTTATCAGCAAGATAAATTACATGTTGGGATAATTAGGGCCGCCGCCGCCTTCTGGCGCTACCCAAGTAATGTTCTGGGAAGGGTCTTTAATATCACAAGTTTTACAGTGAACGCAGTTGGCAAAGTTAATTTGGAATCGCTTTTCACCATTATTATCTTCAACCACTTCGTACACACCGGCTGGGCAGTAACGCTGTGCCGGTTCATCCCATTTAGGATAGTTAACATCCATAGGGATATTGGGATCAGTAAGCTTCAAGTGGCAAGGTTGGTCTTCATCGTGGGTGGTGTTAGATAAAAACACTGAATCCAACTTGTTAAAGGTAAATTTGCCATCAGGGCGTGGATAATCGATTTTTTTCGATTCACTCGCAGGCTTTAAGGTGGCGTAATCCGGCACCGTATCGCGCATTGTGAATGGCAGCTTGCCCTTCATAATGTTGATATCCACAAAAGCAAAGGCTGAGCCAATTAAGTTGCCAAATTTATGCTGTGCCGGGCCGAAGTTGCGTTGCATGTGCAATTCTTCGTGGATCCAACTGCTATCAAAGGCTTCTTTGTATTCGCTTAGTTCATCATGCTGGCGGCCGCTGGCAATGGCTTTAGCAATAACTTCGGCAGCAATCATGCCCGATTTCATTGCTGTGTGGTTACCTTTGATCTTGGCAAAGTTAAGTGTGCCCGCATTATCGCCCACCAAAACTGCACCAGGCAGTGTCATTTTAGGCAGGGACTGTAAACCTCCCTTAACCAACGCACGTGCACCGTAAGAAACGCGTTTACCGCCCTCTAAGTACTGTTTGATTTTAGGGTTAGTCTTCCAACGTTGCATTTCATCAAAAGGGGATAAGTGCGGGTTGGAATAGGATAGGTCTGCGATTAAGCCAAGTGCTACTTGGTTGTTTTCGATGTGGTATAAAAAAGCACCGCCTGGAGTACTTGATTCTGTGAGCGGCCAACCAGCAGTATGCACCACTAAACCTTCTTGGTGTAAGGCAGGGTCGATATCCCAAAGCTCTTTAATGCCAATACCGTAGTGTTGTGGGTCGGCATCCTGATCAAGCTTAAACTGCTGAATAAGCTGCTTGCCTAACTGCCCCCGGCAGCCTTCAGAAAACACGGTGTACTTTGCGTGCAGCTCCATGCCTGGCATATAACCGTCTTTATGGCTGCCGTCTGCGGCAATACCAAAATCGCCAGTAGCAATACCTTTCACAGAACCATCTTCGTTGTACAGCACTTCGTTGGCAGCAAAGCCAGGATAAATTTCAACGCCTAAGTTTTCTGCTTGCTGTGCTAGCCAACGGCAAAGGTTACCCAGTGAAATAATGTAGTTGCCTTCGTTGTGCATAGTGGAGGGCACAAACAAATTAGGCACTTTGATCCCTTTCTCTGGGCCGGTTAGGTAATAGATGTCGTCTCCAATAACAGGAGTATTCAGTGGGGCGCCATCTTCTTTCCAGTTAGGGAAGAGCTCATCGAGTGCCTTGGTTTCAAACACTGCACCAGAAAGTAAATGTGCACCAACTTCTGAGCCTTTCTCAACCACTACAATACTTAGCTCTTGGCCTGCTTCTTGGCCAATTTGAGCAAGACGGCATGCTGCTGATAAACCAGAGGGCCCTGCGCCAACGATTACCACGTCGACTTCCATTGCATCGCGTTCCACAAACAATCTCCTTGAGGCGAAAAATGAAGTATTAAAGCACTCACGGGAGTTGTGAGCGCAAGACTAATGCTGCGCAGTATATAACGACAGCGTACCCGCTGCCACCGGAATAGCCCTTTTCTCCCACTTTGATTGTCATAAACGCCTTTTTTATTTGTCTGCTGCGGCAATTTTGGCCACTTTCCGAGCCTTAATTGTTGCTTTGTGATTCGTTAACAGGGAAACAGGTTTTTTTTATGCAGTTAACACTGTTATCATTGCCAACTTGGTCTTGACCTCTGTTCAGGCAGAGGTCAACATACGGACCTACTTTTCGCGTGGAAGCTATGAATTTGGATGCTTCCTGTTTTGTTAACTGAAAAAATCCGAGGATCCTATGAAGGTTCTTGTACCGATCAAGCGGGTCGTGGATCACAACGTTAAAGTTCGCGTTAAAGCGGACGGCACCGGTGTAGATCTAGCCAACGTAAAAATGGCCATGAACCCTTTCTGCGAAATCGCAGTAGAAGAGGCTGTACGCCTGAAAGAGGCTGGCACTGTAAGCGAAATTGTTGTCGTAACTATCGGCACAAAAGCTGCACAAGAACAATTACGCACCGCGTTAGCACTAGGTGCTGACCGCGCTATTCTTGTGGAAACCGAAGAAGAGCCACAGCCGCTCTCCATTGCAAAAGCACTGAAAGCTGTGTACGACGAAGAATCCCCTAACTTGGTGATCCTTGGTAAGCAAGCGATTGATGGCGACAACAACCAAACTGGCCAGATGCTTGCAGCTCTTGCTGGCTTGCCACAAGGTACCTTCGCTTCTGAAGTAAAAGTGGAAGGCGACAAAGTTCAAGTAACTCGTGAAATCGACGGTGGCTTGCAGACAGTTGAATTGTCATTACCTGCCATTGTTACTACAGATTTGCGCTTAAACGAGCCTCGTTATGCTTCTTTACCTAACATTATGAAGGCAAAGAAAAAGCCGCTTGATGTTAAAAGCGCAGACGACCTTGGTGTGAGCTTCGCGCCCACAGTGAAGACGCTCAAGGTTGAGGCACCAGCTGAAAGACAGGCCGGTATCATGGTTGGTTCTGTTGACGAGCTGGTAGATAAACTTAAAAACGAAGCAAAGGTGATCTAATGAGTGTTTTAGTTTATGCAGAGCACGATAACCAGGCTCTAAATGCTGTCACCTTAAGCGTTATTGCTGCCGCACAACAAATCGGCGGTGACGTTACTGTTTTGATAGCCGGCGAAGGCTGTGCTGCAGTTGCTGAAGAAGCTGCTAAGGCCGAAGGCGTAAGCAAAGTGCTAGTTGCTGATAATGCTGTATATGCTAACCAACTAGCAGAAAACATTGGCAACCTTGTGGCAGAAGTAGGTAAGGATTACAGCCACATCTTAGCGGCTGCCACCACTTCTGGTAAAAACTTCTTACCGCGTGTAGCTGCTTTACTTGATGTGGGCATGATCTCTGAAATCAGTGCTGTTGAATCTGCTGATACTTTCAAGCGCCCCATTTATGCAGGTAACGCAGTTGCCACCGTGCAAAGCGAAGACGCTATCAAAGTAATTACTGTGCGTGGCACGGCCTTTGATGCAGTGGCTGCTGAAGGTGGTTCTGCTACTGTGGCGGATTTAGACACAGTAACTGATGCTGGGCTTTCCAGCTTCGTGGGCGAAGAGCTTGCTAAATCTGACCGCCCAGACCTTACCGCTGCCAAGGTAGTGGTTTCTGGTGGCCGTGGTGTGGGCAGTGGCGAGAACTTCGACATTCTCTACAAGCTAGCAGATAAATTAGGCGCTGCTGTAGGTGCTTCACGTGCCGCAGTAGACGCGGGCTACGTACCTAACGATTTGCAGGTTGGCCAAACCGGTAAAATCGTTGCACCTGAGCTATATATCGCAGTAGGTATTTCTGGTGCGATTCAGCACTTGGCGGGTATGAAAGATTCTAAAGTTATTGTTGCTATCAACAAAGACGAAGAAGCACCCATCTTCCAAGTGGCAGATTACGGCTTAGTTGCAGACTTATTTGATGCAGTACCTGAATTAGAAGGCAAACTCTAATTTAAACCGCTCAATTAAGCTCGCACAAAACCCGCTATATTGCGGGTTTTGTGCTTTTGGCGGTATGCTATGCCTATCTTTTTAATTAGGTACCAACAATGGGCGCTATTCTCTACGACGTAGTAATTTCTGGCTACACCCTTAACAACATGTCAGTGGCTCAAGCCAGTAGCAACCTTGGCAAGCTGTTTAATCTTGATGCTGCTAAAGCAGCTTTATTGCTACAGCAACAAGAGAGGGTGGTGCGCAAGGCTGTGGATTTAGCTACCGCACAAAAATGGCAGCGTGCGCTGCAAAAAGCCGGCGTTGAAACGCTTTATGTAGCAACCGAAGATGGGCACGCTGCAACTGCCAGTGGGCCTGCAGCTGATGCTCCAGCCGCAAGTGATGTTGATATTGTTGGCACCATTCGCATAGCTGGCAAAGGGTTTGTAGGCAAATTTACCGTGGCGCCTAAGGGCACCCAAGTAGGCGAGGAGCCTTTACCAGTGCCACAGGTAACCACATCAGAGCTGGCCAATGTTGGCTTGGCACCGGCTGGTGCTGTTATTGATACACTTCCAGATAACCGCAAACCAGTAAAAGTAGATGTTTCACACCTGAAACTACAGGAATAAATATCTATTGGTTGCTTTCATCTGGGCCGTGGTAAAAGAGGTATAACTCCTCCATCAAAGCAGGCAAATTAACGGCCATTTGCCGTACTAACTTCTCGTTTTGCCACAATTCATCAAGTTCAGGATCTTCGTCTAAACCGGCGATCAACACAATGGGTAAAAGTAGTTGGGCTGCCTCTTCATGCCGTTGCTCTGGGTACCAAAGGCTCTCTTCAAGAAGCATGCCGCTCATAAAGCCCATGCACCAACTTGCTAAATCACTGCCTTCGTCTTCAGCATAAGGATCAAGCAAACAGGGTGGCTGCAAGCCCTCTTCTGCAGCTATTCGGCTAGCAAGTAAAAGCCTCTGTTTTTCTAGAGCAGTGACCACGTCGGCGGGCAAGGGTGCATCGCCCGCATAGCAAAGTTCTTGCCATCCTTCTGGTGCCGCAGGGCCAACAGCCATTGCTGCAATTAAGCCATGGGTTTCAACCCATGTAAGTGTGTTATCTGCGTCATGCTGCAAAAATGTTTCGATAATTTTTTTGTTTGCCGGTTTACTAACAATGCTCATGGGGCCTCCACGGTTAACTTAAGGATGCATGCTTGGGTTGGTGTTATACCACTGGTAGTGGTGGGATGAAACAGGCGGAACGAATAAGGGCAAGGTTGATGCATGTGGCAGCAAGGAAAGGTATGATAATGCCAAATTTTTTCATCGCAGGAATAGGTTGATTATGTCCTCTGCAGCAGAATCGCTAACGCCAACAAAAAAAGCCGATTTTAATAAGCTACAACGCCGGTTGCGCCGTGAAGTAGGGCGCGCCATACACGATTTCAACATGCTCCAAGCAGGCGACAAAGTGATGGTGTGTTTGTCAGGTGGTAAGGATTCTTACACCATGCTTGATATGCTGATCAGCCTGCAGCGTTCATCGCCAGTAAAATTTGATTTGGTGGCTGTGAACTTAGACCAAAAGCAACCTGGCTTCCCCGAACACATCTTGCCTGCCTATTTAGAGCAAGAAAACGTGCCCTATTATATTTTAGAGCGCGATACCTATTCCATCGTGCAAGAAAAAACTCCTGAGGGCAAAGCAACCTGTGCTTTATGTTCGCGCTTACGCCGTGGAAGCCTTTACGGTTTCGCACAAGAAATCGGCGCCACGAAAATAGCCCTCGGCCATCACCGCGACGACATCATCGAAACGCTTTTTTTAAACATGTTCCATGGCGGCAAGCTAAAAGCTATGCCGCCTAAGTTGCGTAGTGACGATGGTTCTAATATTGTGATCCGACCATTAGCTTATTGTCGCGAAAAAGACATCGCTAAATTTTCTACTTTACGGAACCACCCCATTATTCCGTGTAACTTATGCGGCAGCCAAGACAACTTGCAGCGTCAAATTATCAAGCAGATGTTACAAGAATGGGATGCACAACATCCTGGAAGGTTAGATACCATGTTTGCCGCTATTCAAAACGTGGCGCCATCACAGTTGGCAGATACACGTTTATTTAATTTCACCGATCTTGAGAAAAAACATGGTGAAGTTAAGCAGCAACAACGCCTAGATGTGATCAATTTGATGCATTAGGCAAATAGCGTTGTAGCCAAGCTTTGCACCGTGAAAGGCAGTAGAGTTTCAGCTAGAATGCTTCTTTTATGTTGATCCCAGCCAACGCAACCTTAAAACTGGGTATAAAATAGTCATTAACCATAAGGGCAAAATTACTATGACGGAACGCATCAAGAAAGGCGCTTTGGAGATTGCCACAGAGCTTTATGATTTAGTTGAAAACGAAATCATGCCTGGCACTGGCGTTGAGCCAGAACATTTTTGGGCTGAGTTAGAAAATATTCTTACCGACTTAGCACCTAAGAACAAAGCCCTCCTTGCTAAGCGTGATGAGTTGCAAGCAAAAATTGATGCTTGGCACAAAGATCGCAAAGGGCAAGAAATTAACCTAGACGAGTACAAGGCATTTTTAACCGATATCGGTTACTTAGTGCCAGAAGGCGATGACTTCCACGTTTCCACGACAAACGTAGACCCTGAAATTGCTACCATCGCAGGCCCACAACTGGTGGTACCAGTTACTAACGCTCGTTATGCCCTAAACGCCGCCAACGCTCGTTGGGGTAGTTTATATGATGCACTTTATGGCACCGACGTGATTAGCGAAGAAGGCGGTGCAGAGCGTGGTGGTGCCTATAACCCTAAGCGTGGTGAGAAGGTAATTGCTTATGCGCGCGATTTCCTTGATCAGGCCGCACCTTTAGCAACTGGCTCACACAAAGATGCCACGGGTTACAGTATTGTTGGTGGTGAACTTAAAGTAACCACCGCAGCTGGCGAAACCACACTTAAAAATGCGGCTCAGCTTGCTGGTTACCAAGGTGATGCAGAAAAACCAACAGCTGTTCTGGTAGAAAACAATGGCTTGCACTTCGAGATCCAGTTTGACGATCAGCATCCCATCGGTGCAGAAGATGCTGCACACATTAAAGATGTGCTCGTTGAATCTGCCGTCACCACCATTCAAGACTGTGAAGACTCTGTTGCCGCAGTTGATGCTGAAGACAAAACACTTGCCTACCGCAACTGGCTTGGCTTAATGACGGGCAAGCTTGAAGAAAGCTTCGAGAAAGGTGGTAAAACACTTACCCGTAGCCTAAATGCCGACCGCGAATACACGGCTTTGGATGGCAGCAGCTTTAAGTTGCCTGGCCGCTCGTTGTTGTTAGTGCGTAACGTTGGCCATTTGATGACGAACCCTGCAGTGCTTATGAACGGCGAAGAAGTGCCAGAAGGCATCCTTGATGCCATGGTAACCGTTCTTGCTGCTAAACATGACCTCAACAAAACTGAGGGCGATCGCAATAGCCGCAAGGGTTCCGTTTACATTGTGAAACCGAAAATGCACGGCCCTGAAGAAGCTGCACTTGCTAATGAGTTGTTCAACCGAGTTGAAGATGCCTTAGGCCTTGAGCGCCACACAGTTAAAATGGGCATCATGGATGAAGAGCGCCGCACCACTGTGAACCTGAAAGAGTGTATCCGCCAGGCGAAAGAGCGCGTGATCTTCATTAATACGGGTTTCTTAGACCGCACCGGTGATGAAATTCATACTTCCATGGAAGCAGGCCCTTTCCTGCGTAAAGCAGATATTCGTGATGAACCATGGATTAAAGCCTACGAAAACTGGAACGTCGATATCGGTTTAGAGTGCGGCCTTGCCGGCATTGCTCAAATTGGTAAAGGCATGTGGGCCATGCCAGACGAAATGAAAGCCATGATGGAAGCCAAAATTGGCCACCCAAAAGCAGGCGCAAACACTGCATGGGTACCTTCGCCCACTGCAGCAAGCTTGCACGCTTTACACTACCACCAAGTGAATGTGGCAGAGGTGCAAGAACAGCTAAAAGGCCGTGAGCGAGCGAGCTTAGATGATATCCTAACCATTCCACTAGCCCCAGAAGCTAACTGGAGCGAAGAGGAAATCCGCGAAGAGTTAGATAACAACAGCCAAGGTATCCTCGGTTACGTTGTGCGCTGGATTGATCAGGGTGTAGGTTGCTCTAAGGTGCCAGATATCAAAGATATTGGCTTAATGGAAGACCGTGCTACCTTACGTATTTCTAGCCAACATATTGCTAACTGGTTGCACCATGGTGTGTGCACAGAACAGCAAGTGCGCGAATCTTTAGAACGTATGGCTAAAGTGGTAGATGGCCAAAACGCTAACGACCCGTTCTATCAGAGCATGGCGCCCAACTTTGACGACAGCATTGCGTTTAAAGCAGCCGCCGAGTTGGTCTTCGAAGGCCGTCAGCAGCCTAATGGTTACACAGAACCTGTGTTACACCGCCGCCGCCGCGAGATGAAAAACGCTTAAGGCGAAAGTAACAGTGTAACTTTTAACGCCCAGGGTGTTATGCACCTTGGGCGTTTTTTATTATAGGCGCCTTTGCACGCCACTTTGTGCCACAATGCGGGTGGCTATTTCTTCAATTGATAGTTCAGTTACGTCTAAATGCGGGATCTTGTAGCGTTCTATAAGGTTGCTAAATGCTTGCACTTCCATCTCACATTGCTGTGCCGAAGCATAACGGCTATTAGCGCGGCGCTCCGATCGAATGGCCACCAAACGCTCAGGATCAATGGTGAGGGCAAACAGCTTATGGCGGTAAGGCATAAGGCTTTCAGGCAACCGGCTGTGCTCAAAATCCTCTTCAGTAAGAGGGTAGTTAGCCATATATAAACCAAACTGCAAGGCCATATATAAACAAGTAGGTGTTTTGCCACTGCGTGATACACCAATAATAAGCATGTCCGCTTGGTCGTAATACTTAACGAGGGCACCATCGTCGTTTTCTAGCGCAAAATGCACCGCATCGATACGAATGCGGTAGCTGCTCACATCTTGGATAGCGTGGCTACGGCCAGCTTGCTGGCTCGATTTAATACCAATTTCTTTTTCCAGCGGTGCTAGAAAGGCAGCAAACATATCCAGCACTAAAGCCTCGCTTTCAGCTAGCACGTTACGCAGTTCGGCATCGGCAATGGTAGAAAAAACCAAGGGCCTATGGCCATTTTGTTGCTGTGCCACATTGATTTTCTGCACAACCTCAATGATATGTTCTTTCGTTTCAATATAAGGAATTGTAACTTGCTCAAATTCAAATTCTTGAAACTGCGTGAGCATGGAGCGCCCGAGTGCTTCAGCAGTAATCGCTGTGCTTCCTGAAATAAAAAACGCAGTTCTCACAGGTTTATCGGTAGTTAATGGCATCATGTATCCTTAGCGCAGGCGGCGCTTTACGTTAGTCGCTGCTATGAGGCGGGTGGAGATTTCTTCCACTGAAAGCTCGCTAGCGTTTAAAAATGGAATATTATGGTTTTTGAAGAAAGCCTCAGCACCCTCTGTTTCTAACTCACATTGCTCTGCAGAAGAGTAGGCAGTGTCTTTGTTTTGCTCTTTGCGAGTGGCTGCTAGACGGTCTGGATCTACCGTTAAACCAAACAGTTTTTGCCTATAGTTAACTAATTTTTCAGGTAATTTTTGCTCAATAAAATCTTTTGTGGAAAGCGGGTAGTTAGCGGCAAACAGCCCATAATGCAGTGCTAGATATAAACTCGTTGGTGTTTTACCTGTGCGCGCAAGGCCCACCAAAATAATGTCGGCTTGTTCATAGTGCTTTGTACGGCTACCGCCATCATCGTTTTCTAGCGCAAAATGCACCGCTTCTATACGCGCGCGATACACTTTAGGATCTTGTATAGAGTGGCTTTGCCCCACCTTTAAGCTCGAGCGCACACCCAACTCTTCCTCCAATGGGCCAAGAAAAGCGGCAAATGCATCTAATACAAACCCTCGGCTTTGCTTAATAAGCTCGCGGTGCTCTTGGCTTACCAAAGTTGAAAACACAATGGGCGTAGTGTTGTGTAGCTCCGCGTATTCATTAATTTTGATCACGGCACGCTGCGCGCTTTCTCTATCTTGAATATAGGGCAGGGTAAGTTTTTCAAATTCCACCCCATGAAATTGGCTCAACATTGAGTGGCCAAGGATTTCGGCCGTTAGGCCGGTGCCATCGGAAACATAAAAGGCAATTCGCTTCATAACAAGCCTCGTGCAGGGCAAGAGAGATAAGATTATTAAGAGCCTAAGGCTATATGCCGCTTAGCTTGCTGACAACTCGTGTGAAAAAGTCGGTACCACCTGTTTTTTGTGCTATGATAGCGCCCTGTTTTTGGTCAAAAAACCAACGGTTGGTTGCGCAGGGCGGTTTTCTTGCTTACCAAGCAAGAAATTTATTCTGCATTTCAGTAGTATACAGCGAACATTTTCATTCATTCCGGCAACAAAGGGGAGCAGAACCTTGGCGGAGTACGTAGTCTGGTTTGAGCATCTTGGTAAAGATGACGTAGAAAAAGTTGGCGGGAAGAACTCTTCCCTAGGTGAAATGATTAGCGGCTTAGCGGCGGCTGGCGTTTCAGTACCAGGTGGTTTTGCCACCACTGCACAAGCTTTTCGCGACTTCTTAAAGCACGAAGATCTCGGTAACCGCATTAATGATGAACTCAACAAATTAGATGTTAACGATGTTAGGGCACTTGCCGAAACTGGTGCGAAAATTCGCCAGTGGGTAATCGATGCACCCTTGCAGCCTGAGCTAGAAGAAAAAATTCGCTCGGCATTTGTGGAAATGTGCGGCGATAACGCTGAACTAGCCGTGGCGGTACGCTCGTCTGCCACTGCAGAAGATTTGCCTGAAGCTTCTTTCGCAGGCCAACAAGAAACCTTCTTAAACATTCGTGGCATTGATAACGTATTAATTGCTGTTAAAGAAGTTTTTGCTTCTTTATTTAACGACCGCGCCATCAGTTACCGTGTGCACCAGGGCTTTGAACACGAAGGTGTGGCTTTGTCGGCAGGTGTGCAGCGCATGGTTCGTTCAGAAACGGGTGCTGCTGGCGTTATGTTTACGTTAGATACCGAATCTGGCTTCCGCGATGCAGTTTTCGTAACTTCCTCTTATGGCCTAGGCGAAACCGTAGTACAAGGTTCTGTTAACCCAGACGAGTTTTATGTACATAAGCAAACCTTAATGGCTGGCCGTCCTGCTATCTTGCGCCGCACGCTTGGCTCAAAGATGCTAAAGATGATTTACGGCAGCGAAGGTACTACTGGTAAATCGGTAGAGACCATCGACGTTGATGTTGAGGACCGCAACAAGTTTTCCATCTCTGATGAGCAGGTTCAAGAGCTTGCTCGCCAAGCTGTTACCATTGAAAAGCATTATGGCCAACCCATGGATATTGAGTGGGCCTTAGATGGTGATGACGGCAAGCTGTACATTGTTCAGGCACGCCCTGAAACCGTAAAGAGCCGTTCCGATATGTCAGTAATGGAACGCTACCAGCTAAAAGAAACCAGCAAAGTATTGGTTGAAGGCCGTGCCATTGGCCAGCGCATTGGTGCAGGTGCAGTACGTGTTGTCACCGACCTAGATGACATGGACAAGGTAGAAGATGGCGATGTGCTAGTCACCGACATGACCGACCCAGATTGGGAGCCGGTAATGAAGCGTGCCGCAGCGATCGTCACCAACCGTGGTGGCCGTACTTGCCACGCTGCAATTATTGCACGTGAACTAGGTGTGCCTGCCATCGTTGGTTGTGGTGATGCAACCGAAAAACTAACCGACGGCCAGGATGTTACTGTGTCCTGTGCGGAAGGCGATGTGGGCAAGGTGTACGAAGGTAAGTTGGATTTTGAAATTCAACGTAACTCGATCGAATCTATGCCACGCCTACCGTTCAAAATTATGATGAACGTGGGTAACCCTGACCGCGCCTTTGATTTCGCCACATTGCCTAACGAAGGTGTGGGCCTTGCGCGTTTAGAGTTTATTATTAACCGCATGATCGGTGTGCACCCTAAAGCGTTATTAAATTACGACAGCTTACCTGCCGACTTACGTAGCACCATTGACAAGCGCACAGCGGGCTATGCAAACCCCGTGGATTTCTATGTGGACAAACTTGTTGAAGGCATTAGCACCCTAGCTGCCGCTTTCAGCCCACAGCGCGTGATAGTACGCATGTCTGACTTCAAGACCAACGAATACGCCAACCTCATAGGCGGCAAGTTGTATGAACCAGAAGAAGAAAACCCCATGCTTGGCTTCCGTGGTGCTTCACGCTATATCAGCGAGAACTTCCGTGATTGTTTCGAGCTTGAGTGCCGCGCGCTAAAACGTGTACGTGAAGAAATGGGTTTCACTAATGTGGAAATCATGGTGCCCTTCGTGCGCACAGTGGGCGAAGCAGAGCATGTAATTGAATTGCTCAGCAAGAATGGCCTTAAACGTGGTGAAAACGATCTTAAAGTGATCATGATGTGCGAACTACCCACCAACGCTTTGTTGGCGGATGAGTTCCTTGAGCACTTTGACGGCTTCTCTATTGGTTCTAACGACTTAACCCAGCTTACGCTTGGCTTAGATAGAGACTCCGGTATTGTGAGCCACTTGTTTGATGAGCGTGACCCAGCAGTGAAAAAGCTATTAAGCATGGCTATTCAAGCATGTAATAAAGCGGGCAAATACATTGGTATTTGTGGCCAGGGCCCATCCGACCACCCAGATCTAGCGAAGTGGTTAATGGAACAAGGTATCGATAGCGTGTCCTTGAACCCAGACTCGGTGATGCAAACCTGGTTCTACCTTGCCGAAAAGCACGGTGAGTAAAACCGTAGTAGAGTAAAAAAAGCCCATCTATGATGGGCTTTTTTTATATTTAAGAAATAGGTTATTCCACCGCGGCAATCTTGTCTTCTGTCGTAGCAAAGTGGTTGGCATAACGTTGTTTTAGCTGTTGTACTAACACCACATAGTTTTGTGTTTCACGAAATGGAGGAATGCCACCATGGCGCCTCACATTGCCTTCACCTGCATTATAGGCCGCTAATATTAAATCTAAGCGATCGAAGCGATCACTTAGATAGCGTAAAAATTCAGATCCCGCAAAAATGTTTTCTTGTGGATCAAAGCTATCAGAAACGCGGTAAAATTTTGCCGTGGCAGGCATAAGTTGCATTAACCCTTGCGCACCCGCTGGGGAAATAGCTCTGGGGTTAAAATGAGATTCCGCATGAATAACGGCCTTCACTAATGCTGGGTCAACATTGTGTGCTGTGGCAGCCAAAAGAATGAGATCATCATAGGCATCACGGCGCGCCACATCCAACATGCGTGGCTCTGATAAACTCCATTGTTTTTCGATACGCAAAGGGGGTAGGTCGGTACGCTCGGCAACAAAAGTATAATCATCTGACATGTTTTTTTTGTCAGTGAACATGGCTACGCCATCGGGGCCTTTATATTGATAAATAGAATTTGCTTGTGCGTTTGTGCTAAGCACAAAAACAAACAAACCAATGGTCATCAGCCTCATATTTTCCCCAAAAAGAATACTTAAAATGCTAGTATTGCTAGTAATTTGCGCTGCATAATCTGTTGTTATGCCAAAGAATATAGTGCCGTGTAACTAAATAAGCAAAATATTAATCCCTATATAAGTTTTTTAAGGTTGCCCTATGAATAAAGAAGTTATGTTTGATCTTATTGTTATTGGAGCCGGTTCTGGAGGAGTGCGCGCGGCACGAATTGCAGCAAGCTTAGGCGCCAAGGTTGCCATTATCGAAAAACGCTTTTTTGGTGGCACTTGCGTGAACGTGGGCTGTGTTCCCAAAAAACTTTTCAGCTATGCTGCACAAACACCAACTGAAGCTAAGCTGGCAGCTTCTTATGGTTTTGATGTGCAGATTAATAACTTTAGTTGGCCCACCTTACGTGACAATAAAACTAAAGAAATTGAACGTTTAAATAGCATTTATGTGCGTATGCTTGAAAACGCAGGTGTTAGCATTTACGAAGGCCACGGTAAGGTAACTGCTCATAACGAAGTGTCGATTAACGATACCGTGCTTACGGGCAAACATATTCTTTTAGCCACGGGTGGCAAGCCCTTCCTACCTGCCATTAAAGGCATTGAGCACGCATTAATATCGGATGATTTTTTCTATTTGCCCGAGCTGCCAAAGCGTGTTGCAGTGGTAGGTGGCGGCTTTATTGCCACAGAATTCAGCTCTATTCTCAATGGCTTAGGCGCTGAAGCTCACCTTGTTTATAGGGGTGATTTAATCCTGCGCGGTTTTGATAAAGATATCCGCCAATTTGTAGCTAAGCAGATGCAGGAAAATGGCACCACTATTCACCATAATGCTGACGTTACCGAGATTACTACTTCTGCTGATAGCAAAATAGTTAGTTGGGAAGGTGGCAGTATTGAAGTGGACTGCGTTATTTATGCTACGGGCCGCGTGCCGCATTTGGATGATTTATTTGCTGAAGGCTTAGCGCCTGAACTAACCGCTAATGGGCGCATTAAAGTGGATGAAAGTTTTGCCACTTCACTGCCAAATGTTTACGCGGTGGGAGATATTATTGAGGGCATGGAGCTCACGCCAGTTGCTTTAGAAGAGGGCATGTGGCTTGCGCGCAAGTTGTTTGGGCAGCAGGAGTTAGCTGATTTTTCCTACGATATGATACCTTCAGCGGTGTTTTGTGAGCCTAGCATTGGCACAGTGGGCTTAACAGAAGAAGAAGCGCGCCAACAATTTAGCAATATTGAGCTATTTAAATCTGATTTTAGGCCAATGCGCTACACGCTCAGCGATCTTGAACCTAGAACCTTAATGAAATTAATTGTGGATGCAGACACAGACCGCGTAGTGGGTTTGCACATGGCTGGTGATGATGCCAGTGAAATCACCCAGGGATTTGCTGTTGCCATGCGCATGGGGGCAACGAAAGCAGACTTTGACGCCACTGTGGGTATTCACCCCACATCTGCTGAAGAGTTTGTGACCATGCGCACCCCAGCTGTCGAATAAAACTTGCGCTTTCAGCCATTACAACTAACAAGGAGATATGCATGACTCGTGTGGTATTTAACCAAAAAGGAGGGGTAGGAAAATCTAGCATTACGGTAAACCTTGCTGCCATTAGTGCGGCCAAAGGGTTGAAAACCTTAGTGATTGATCTCGATACCCAATGTAACGCGAGCCAATATCTCCTTGGCATGGATGCTTACCACACCATGCCACCAACACCTAACGTGGGCGATTACTTTTCGCAAACTTTATCCTTTCGGTTAAAAGAAAAAGCGCCATTGGAATTCGTTCATCCTACAAAATATGCCAATCTATATTTATTGCCATCTAGCCCTGAGCTAGGTGAACTACAAACGGCCTTAGAACGTAAATATAAGATCTATAAGTTTCGTTCGCTAATACGTTCTTTATCTCGCTCCTTTGAGGCAATTTACATTGATACACCACCTTCCTTTAATTTCTATACGATCTCGGCATTAATAGCGGCCAAAAAAGTGCTCATCCCATTCGATTGCGATGCTTTTGCTAAAGATTCAATCCTCACGTTATTAGAAAATATTGCTGAAACTCGTGAGGACCATAACGAAGATCTCACCATCGAAGGTATTGTCATCAACCAGTACCAGTCTCGTGCCCGTATCCCACAAGAGCTAGTGAACGAATTAAGCGAGTTTGGCCAACCAGTACTAGAGCCTTATTTGTCGTCTAGCGTGATTATGCGTGAATCACATGCAAAAGCTGAGCCATTGATCCATCTGGCGCCAAAGCATAAGCTTACAGCTGAATTTGAGGCATTACACGAAACCTTACAACAAGCATAACTTCTTTCAACACAACCAGGCGATGCTTGCTAAGCAGTATCGCCCATTGTCATTCCAAGTGAGGCAACTTGTGACCAAGCAAGATACCATGCCGCCAAGGCTAGAAATTTGCCGCCGTTTTGTAGCATCGGTGCGCCACTCCACAGAACTCGGGCTAGAAGTACGTGAAGCCACCGAAAGCACAGTTACTGTGTACATGCCTTATCATGAGCGCTTAGTCGGCAACCCTGATAACAAGGTGTTACACGGTGGCGCTATTTTTGCCATGATGGACCAAGCTGGTGGCCTAGCTGGTGCTTGCGCTATTTACCCTAACTTCGAAATAACTCCCACCATTGATATGCGTGTAGACCATATTCGTGCACCCAAAATGGGCGATGGCATTGTGTGTGTGGCTGAATGCTACCGCTTAAGCCGTAGCGTGGTGTTTGTACGCATGAATGTGTATGGCGAAAGCAATAAAGATACGTTGGTGGCCACCGGCACGGCCACTTATATGAGGATGAAGCTGCCTAGTGCTGCTAAGCGAGTGATTAATTAACATGGCCACAGACGCATTAAAAAACTTAATTGAGCGCTGCCGTTCCGGCGAAGCACCCTATCAGGCCCTTGTTGAGCGTGTCCCTTATGCAAAGTTTTTGGGTATTGAGATCACAGCCCAAGGCGAAGAACTTATTTTTGTGCTACCAAAAAATGAAAACAATCTAGGCAACCCAACTTTGCCAGCCCTGCATGGCGGGGCAGTGGCAGGTTTCATGGAGCAATCAGCAGCGATATTTTTGCTACTGCATATGGGGGAGCCCCGAGTGCCCAAAACTATTGATTTTACTGTGGATTATTTACGCGCTGGGCACTTTCGCGATACTTTTGCCCGCTGCAAAGTAACCCGCCTTGGGCGTCGCATTGCTAACGTGAGCATTAGTGCTTGGCAAACCAAACAAAGTGAACCCATTACCATTGCGCGTGCACATTTCTTGCTGTCAGAAGAAACTGCGCAAGACATATAATTTTGCTAGTGCCCAACTGGAGGCAACGTAATGGGTGAGAAGGTAAGCAGCTTAAGCGACCAGCTGTTGTTGCTAGCAGCAGTGACCATTACTTCTGTTGGGCAAACTGTTGTGTTTGCTATTTTGCCTTCGTTAAGCCGTGCCACAGGCCTAGCTGATGTGCATATGGGCATTATTATCAGTTCTTCTGCCCTTGTTTTTGCTTTAGCCAGCCCATTGTGGGGCCGCTATAGCGAGCGCGTGGGGCGCAAGCCCGTGCTTATGATAGGGCTTATTGGCTATGCTGCAGGCACCTTGCTATTTGCTAGTACCTTTTGGTTAGGCTTAGAAGGCCACCTTACGGGGCTAGGTTTGCTGTCTGCTTTGGTAATCACAAGGATCTTACAATCCACAGTAATGGCAGCTACACCGCCAGCAGCGGCTGCCTACATGGCTGATACTTCCACAGCAGGAACAAGAACTAAGGCCATGGCAAAAATTGGTGCCGCAAACAATCTCGGTAACGTACTAGGGCCAGCAGCAGGCGGGGCAATTGCAGCAGCCATTAGCTTGGTGGCACCCTTATATATAACCGTTGTTTTAGTGGCTCTTATGGCCCTTGTCATCGGCATTAAATTTAACGAATCACCTTATATTCTTAACCGAGAGCCCATGTTAACGCGTACGCCCATGGGCGAGGCCTTAAAAGCAACTTTCTCAGCGTATTTTGATCCGCGTTTAACCGGTGTGCTCATCATTTGTGTAGGTGTGTTCTTTTCTTTTGCTATTGTGCAACAAACCCTTGGTTTCTTATTTCAAGATAAGCTCATGCTGCCACCTAAAGAAGCCGCCGCAGCAGTGGGGCTAGCTATGATGTTTGCTGCCACCGCTTCAATTGTGGCGCAAATCATTATTGTGCAAAAACTTGCTTGGTCGCCTCCACGGCTGTTGAAAGTAGGGGTGCCATGCATTGCCATAGGGGTGGCGTTGCTCTTATTAGCCGATGAACGTAGCAGCATTATTGTGGCGGTCACGTTTGTTGGGCTTGGGGTTGGCTTGGGTATGCCTGGTATTAGCAGTACCGCTAGTTTAAGTGTGGGCGCCGACGAGCAAGGCTTGGTGGCGGGCATGTTAAGCGCAGCTCCGGCGCTAGGGTTCACCTTTGGCCCTGTTATTGGCACTGGGCTTTATCAACTTAACCTGAACGCACCTTATATTATGGTGTTAATTATTTATGTTCCATTAATTTGGGTGGTTTGGCGTGTAGCAAACCAAACCACCTAGTACAACACAACTTACTGGGTATAAGGAATAAGAGTTAATTCCACACGACGGTTTTGCGAACGGCCTGCAACCGTGTCGTTGCTGGCAATAGGGTGTTTCGGGCCGTAGCCCACTAAGTCTAAGCGCACTTCTTCAACACCAAATTGGCGCAACACACTTCCCACTGATTGCGCACGGCGCTGCGATAACGCCATGTTGTATTCTTCACGGCCGGTGCTGTCAGTGTGGCCTGCCACATGAATAATAGTAGATTGATACTCTTTTAATACCTTGCCCACTGAATCTAGTACCGGCATAAACGAACCCTTCACTTCGTGTGAATCGGTGTCAAACGTAATATTACCGGGCATGTTAAGGATGATTTCGTCACCATTGCGGGTAACCGACACACCAGTGCCAGCAAGTTGTTCACGCAACTGTGCTTCTTGTTTATCCATATAAACGCCAACACCTGCGCCACCTAATGCGCCGATACCCGCGCCTGCTAGGGCACGCTTCTTACGAGACTTAGAGCTGCTACCTGAAGCCAAACCAATTAAAGCGCCTACGCCAGCACCAATAGCCGCTCCAGAGCCGGTTTTGCTTGCTTGGCTTTCGCCTGTGTAAGGGTTTGTGGTGCAGCCAGTAAGTGAAATGGCACCTGCAACAAACGCTGCGGCGAAAAAAGATGTTTTTTTCATTCTGTTTCCTTTTTTGTTTAAGGGTATGCCGTATTATTTTACCTTGCCTAGGGAAGCTAGCACTATACCAAAACGGTAAAGAACAGCTAAATACTTTAGCGCCTTTAGTACCAATAGCTTTCCTTGAGCCCACAGAGCTATCACTATACTCTTGTGCATCAGTTTTATAAGAGGTATTCACTATGCGTCGTTGGAACGGTTGGGGTAGCGAAAAAAATAATTTCCCACTACCTAAAAATGGAGCTCGCTTTCTACGCGAATTAATTGGCGAGGGGCGGGTTTTAGCTGATGCTACATTGGCTGATGTGGTAGCTAAAGTACCAACTTCGCGCTTACCAGATCATCGATTAATAAATAAAAATGCTGAGGTTCGTGTGCGCCATGCACGGGGGCAAAGCCTCCCTGATTGGTTAGCTATGCGCTCAGGCGAGTTTCATGTGTTTCCCGATGCTGTTGCAGAACCCAGCACGAGTGATGAGGTGCAAGAACTATTAGCTTGGGCTCAAGAAAATGGTGCGCTAGTTATCCCCTATGGTGGTGGCACCTCGGTGGCAGGGCATATTACCCCGCCTAAGGCTGAACAGCCTGTTCTTACACTTAGCTTGCGCAACATGAACACTTTGTTAGCTTTCGATAAAGACAGCCAACTTGCCACCTTTGGTGCAGGGGCCAATGGCCCAGAAATAGAACAACAACTGGCGGAGCTCGGCTATTGCCTTGGCCACTATCCTCAATCTTGGGAGCTTTCCACAGTGGGTGGTTGGGTAGCAAGCCGCTCCAGTGGCCAACAATCGTTGCGTTATGGGCGTATCGAACAATTGTTTGCCGGTGGCCGTGTGGAAACACCAAAAGGCAGTTTGCATATTCCAACGTTTCCAGCGAGTTCAGCTGGGCCCGATCTGCGCGAAATGATGCTCGGCAGCGAAGGGCGCTTTGGAGTGCTTACCGAGGTGGTAGTGCGCGTAACCCCCCTTGCAGAGGAAGAATCATTTCATGTGGCCTTTATGCCTTCATGGGAGGCTGGGGTTGCTGCTGTAAAAGCCATGGCTCAAGCCAAACTGCCTTTATCCATGCTGCGCCTGTCTAATGCGGTGGAAACCCATACTCAATTGCAACTTGCAGGTAAGCCTAAATTGGTGGCTGTGCTTAGCCGGTATTTGGCCATGCGTGGCATAAAAGAAGGCATGTGCATGCTCACCTTTGGTGTTACGGGCAGCAAAACCAGCTGCCGCTTTCAACTGCAAGAGGCCAAACGATTCATTCGCGCTAAAGATGGCATTAATACGGGCACCGCCCTTGGCAAACGCTGGCAAGCGTCGCGTTTTCAGTCGCCTTATTTTCGCCATGGCCTATGGGAACTTGGTTATGCTGTGGATACATTTGAAACCGCAGCAAATTGGAGCAAAGTACAGCCCCTTGCTAAGCAGATGGAAGAAGCCATTAAACATGCTGCTGGCGGTAGCCCTGTGCATGTGTTTACGCACTTATCACATGTTTATCCCCAAGGTTCGAGTATTTATACCACCTATGTATTTCCTTGCGGCAAAAATTACGAAGATACCCACGCCCGTTGGCAAGCATTCAAACAAGCAGCAAGTGATGCCGTGGTTAATGGCGGAGGCACGATTAGCCACCAGCATGGGGTGGGGCGCGATCATGCTTCTTGGCTAGTGCAAGAAAAGGGAGAATTGGCGATAGCCACTTTGGCTCACCTAGCCCAACATTTCGACCCACAGCAACAGCTCAATCCTGGCTGCCTCATTGCGGAGAGTGTAGATGCTTCCTAGGCGGGCTAAGTTAAGCCAACTGCCACAGGAATGGGATGTGGTAGTGATCGGCGGAGGCATTACGGGAGCTGGGGTGGCCCTACTGGCGGCGCAACAACAATTACGTGTGCTGCTAGTAGAACGGCAAGACTACGCATGGGGCACCTCTAGCCGTTCATCTAAAATGGTGCACGGCGGCTTACGCTATTTAGCCCAAGGCGACATTAAACTTACGCGAGAATCCATACGCGAGCGCGAGCTACTGTTGCGTGAACTGCCTAACTTGGTACAACGGAAAGAGTATCTATTCCCCATTCTGGAAAAACAGTTTCCTGGGCGTTGGGCAATGCATGCAGCTCTTTGGTTATATGACATCTTTGCTGGTGTGCGCGGGCATCGTTGGTTGCCACTGGCTAGCTTGCAGCAGCGGGTGCCAGGCTTTTCACTGGCAGGGGTTAAAGGTGCCATGCGCTACACCGATGCCATTACTGATGATAGCCGTCTAGTTATGCGCATTTTGCAAGAAGCCAGTGCCTCTGGGGCAGAAATGCTAAATTATGTGACGGCCACAGAAATTCATGCACAAGGAGCCTTTAACGCGGTTTGTTTGCGTGATGAAATTGCAGGTGAGCAGCAGGTAGTAAAAGCCAAGCAGGTGATCAACGCCACAGGCAGTTGGGCAGATGAATTATCTGGCACTGCAGCCAAAGTGCGCCCCCAACGCGGCAGCCATCTATTGCTTAAAGCTGAATCTTTGCCTGTGTCGTCTTGTTTAACCTTGCTGCATCCGCAAGATAAACGCCCAGTATTTATTTTTCCGTGGTATGGCATCACAATGGTGGGCACTACAGATTTAGACCACCAACAAAGCAGCCACGCAGAAGCGCGCGCCACCTCTGAAGAGGTTGACTATTTACTTAAGGCAGTGCAGTGGGCTTTCCCTGAACACAACCTCACTCACCAACATGTGCTCTCCACTCAAGCAGGGGTGCGGCCCATTATTGCCTCAGGTAAAGGCAAAGACCCAAGCAAAGAAAGGCGTGATCATCTAGTGTGGAAAGCGCCAGGGCGCATTAACGTAAGCGGTGGCAAATTAACCACTTTTCGCATTATTGCCCTAGATGCCCTGTTAGCCGCAGGCTTGATCAGCCCACAGCAACACAAGCAACTTTATCGCCAACGGCAGCTGTTGCAGCACCGCATAGAATGGCCTGCAGGCCTAGGCAACATTGCTAACACCGATGTTTCACCTGCAACCGTGGCCACTTGGTGGCGCTGGGCCATTCGCCACGAACAAGTGGTGCATCTTGACGATTTATTATTGCGCCGTACCCATGTGGGAAATGTATGTGCTGATGGTGGTTTGGCACTGCTGAATATGCACCAGGCCTGGTTGATACAAGAGCTAGGTTGGAGCGAACAGCAATGGCAGGATGAAGTTACGCGCTACCAAAACATTTGGCGCACCTATTATCAACCCTAAACAGAAAGGGGGCGCTTGTGGCGCACACACCGTTGTTTCTTACCATCGACCAAGGCACGCAAAGTACCCGGGCCATGCTATTTGATACAACAGGCCAATTAGTGGCGAAAAGCCAACGCCACATAGAACCCTATCAATCGCCCAATGTTGGTGAAGCCGAGCAAACCGCTGATTATTTCTGGCAAGAAATAGGCAGTGCCTGCGAGCAATTGTGGGCTGAGCATGCGGTATTTAAAGAGCGGGTAGTGGGGGTGTCCATTGCAGTGCAGCGTGCCTCCGTGGTGTGCCTGGACCACAAGAAACAACCCCTGCGCCCAGCCATTATTTGGCTTGACCAACGCCGTGCGCAAAAGCCACCGAAGGCCCCACTGTGGCTGCGGCTGGGTGCTCAAGCCACAGGGCAATACCATATTTTGCAGCAATTTAAAAGCAAAGCAGAGTGCAACTGGTTGGCCGAACGCGAACCTCATACATGGCAGAAAACGGCCCACTATGTACTGCTATCAGGCTACTTAATTTACCTGTTGACGGGGCGCCTATGTGATTCGGTGGCTTCGCAAGTGGGTTATTTGCCCTTTGATTTTAAGCGTCAAACTTGGTACCCGGCATCTCATTGGATGTGGAGGCTGCTGCGGGCCACGCCTGAACAGTTTCCAGAACTTGTTCAGGCAGGTGAAGTAATTGGCGGGCTTACAAAAAATGCAAGCCAAAACATAGGTTTAGCTGAAGGCCTGCCTGTTTTTGCAGCAGGTGCAGACAAAGCCTGTGAAGTATTAGGCGCCGGCGCGTTACGCGCAGACATCGCAAATATTAGTTATGGCACAACCGCCACGCTAAACACTTGCCAGCAACATTATGTAACGCCGCAAAGGCTAGTGCCGGCATATCCAGCTGCAATACCAAGGCGTTATAACGCCGAAGTGGCTGTGCAGCGTGGCTATTGGATGGTGAATTGGTTTAAAAACGAGTTTGCTTTCGAGCAGGTGCAACAAGCAGAACAATTAGGCCACCCAGTGGAAGCACTCTTTGAACGCTTCTTAATTGAAACCCCAGCTGCAGCCCTAGGTTTAACCTTACAGCCATTTTGGAACCCGGGCGTGCGCTTCCCAGGGCCCGAAGCGAAGGGTGCCATTATCGGTTTTGGCGAGGCACATACTAAAGCACATGTGTACCGTGCCATTATCGAAGGTATTGCTTATGCCTTGCTAGCGGGTGCTGAGGTGCTAGAACGCCGCCAAAAGGTAAAAATAACAGCATTACGGGTAACAGGCGGCGGCGCACAAAGCGATAGCATTATGCAAATTACCGCAGACATTTTTGGTTTGCCAGCAGCACGCATTCATACCAATGAAGCCACTGGGCTTGGTGCCGCCATAATAATGGCGGTTAGCACAGGCGTGTACCCAAATTATGAAAGCGCATGCAAGGCTATGGTAAAAGTACAGCAACCATTTTTACCTAACGCAGAGCGGCATGCGTTATACCAACGGCTATTTAACGACGTCTATCAACATATGTATCCCAAACTAGGGCCTTTGTATCAGCGCATACGTAGCATAACAGGGTATCCGTAAAACCTAACACAGGTTCGCATAATATATATTATGTTAAATGGCGTATCGCTTATTAGTACATCGTCATAAGATCGCAGTAGCAAGCCCTTTAGTTGCCTACGCAGAGCAATATCTATATTCTCCTTTTGATATAAGTCACTTTCCATCACGGCGCAGCGTGTAATGGAAGGATTCAGCAATCCCCAACAGCAATGGAATGACGAGGAGATGCAGTGAGTAAACGCGAAGTTAGTTGTGATAGCTGTAGTTTAAGGCCCATTTGCATGCCTTCAGCGATAACACAGGAACAACTTGATACCATAGACAGCATTGTAAAACGCGGCCGTTCGCTTAAACGCGGTGAGACACTCTTCCACCTTTCAAACCCCTTTGAATCTATTTTTGCCGTGCGCAGTGGTGCTGTGAAAACTTACAGCTTGGCACCAAGTGGTGAAGAATTAGTAACTGGCTTTTACTTGCCGGGCGAAATCTTAGGTTTAGAAGGCATTAGCCAAGGTGTGCACATGGCCACAGCGGTTGCGCTTGAAACCACAACAGTGTGTGAAATTCCCTTTGATCGCTTTGGCGAGCTAGCTTTACAAATACCTTCTTTGCAGAAGCACTTCTTCCACCTGATGAGTGCTGAAATTTGGCGTGACAGGCTGCTGCACCGTTTACTAGGCAAACGCAGTGCGGATGATCGCGTAGTCGCCCTATTGTTATCGCTCTCAGCACGCCACCAGCGCCGCGGCCTATCAGGTACGCAATTTAGGTTACCCATGTCGCGTTACGATATCGGTAACTATCTTGGTTTAGCGGTAGAAACAGTGAGCCGCATATTTACCCGCTTAAACAAGAAAGACATGGTGCACGTGAAAGGCAGAGAAATTGATATCCCCTGCCTGAATACGTTGAAGCAAATTTACGCCACAGAATAAAAGCCCTAGGGCTTTTGCTCTGCCCTTCTGAACACTGGTTTTTCAGGGGTGGAAGATGCTGCGTGATAAGCATAACCAGCCCAGTTAAACGCGTGTAACTCGGCTGCGCTAGTCACGTTGCTGGCTGCCACCCAAGCGGCCATTGCTCCGCGCGCTTTTTTAGCATGAAAGCTAATAACCTTGTACTCCCCGTTTTTTTCATCATGAAACACAGGGGTAACAACTTTCGCGCCTAGGGCTTTGGCTTCCACTGCTTTAAAATATTCCTGGGAAGCAAGGTTTAGCAGGGTGTCGCTCCCCTCCTCCTGCATATCTTGGCATAAAAGCTCGGTAATGCTGCTGCCCCAAAACTCATACAGGTTTTTGCCCTTTTTATTAGTAAAGCGCGTGCCCATTTCTAAGCGATACGGCATGATCAAATCTAGGGGGCGCAATAGGCCGTAAAGCCCCGATAAAATACGCAGTTTTTGTTGTAGCCGTGCAACAGTGGTTTCATTTTGCTGCAACACATCAAGCCCGGTATAAACATCACCGGTAAACGCGTAAATTGCAGGTTTGGCATCGGGTATTGCCATAGGTTGTTGCCACTCGGCAAAGCGAGCAGCATTTAAATCAGCGAGCTTGTCGCTAATTTTCATTAACGAGCCAACTTCAGCTGGCGTTAGCTCCACCAAACCATCAATGAGCTCTTGGCTTTGCGCTAGCATACGAGGTTCGCTAACGGGAAAGCTTGGGTATTCTGAGGTATAATCGAGCGATTTTGCGGGTGAAAGAACCATAAACATATAAAGCAGCCTCCTAAAAACTAGAGGTAGTATAAACTCAATTGCAGCCAAACGGCGATCTTACTACAGGGCATGTTATTTTATGTGGCGTTTTATTTTATTTGCTGGTGTGTTTATTGCTATAGCGTCAGTGCTATGGAGTAGTTGGCGTTTAGATCGCCGTTTATTTATCGGTGTGGCCACAGGCTTAGCGTTATTTGCTTTGATCTTTGGTTTTGGTGCCTGGCAAGGTAGCCAACAAGCCTTGGTGCCCGTTGCCAATGCACAACTCAATTTCACTCTCAACAATTTTCGTGCTTTAGAAACCGGCACCCGCTTAACTGGTGTGCTGCATAATAAAGGCACTGAGCCAGTTGCCGTGATTACCCTTGATGTTGTGCAGCAACGCTGCAATGAGCAACAATGCGACGATGTGGCACGTACCGAACTGGTGCTACGCCGCCATATAAACGCCGAAAGCAGTGCCGATATTAACGAAATTATTCGTTTGAAAAGCCCAAGCTTAACCGCTCCATCACATTATCAATGGCACATCGAAATTAGCGATGTGCAAGGTTACCGGCGCCCCAAAGGGGTTTCTGGTTTGTAATAACAACAAATAAAGAACAGGAGTTTCAACGTGTTGCCACTTATCGCAGGTGAATTAACGCTGATAAATGATGGGGTTTGGCGTGTGCTTGCCCCTAACCCAAGCTTAATGACGGGGCCTGGCACCAACACCTACCTCGTGCGTGGCGCTGACGGCTTGTTGGTCATAGATCCAGGCCCGGCAAACGAAGCGCACACAAAGGCGTTGTTAGCGGCAAGTGACAATATAGGTGTTCCTATTAGCCATGTGCTGGTTACGCACACCCACCGTGATCATTCCCCAGGGGCACAGCAACTACTGTCAGCAGTGCCTAGCATCCAACTTGCAGGGCCCACGGTGCCCAACGATGGTTTGCAAGATGAAAGTTGGCAGCCGCATACTTTGCTTGAAGATAACAGCGTACTGCCACTGTTTGATGGTAGCCAACTACGAGTTATCAGCACGCCTGGCCATGTGGGCAACCATTTGTGTTTTTTCTACGAAAAACACGGTTTGTTGTTTACAGGCGACCACCTAATTAATGGCTCCACAGTGGTTATTGCCCCACCTTCTGGCTCTATGTCAGCCTATTTACGGTCGTTAGAAAAACTACAAAGTGAAACCATTCATGCTATTGCACCAGGGCATGGCAACCTCATCGAACAACCTCAAGAGTATATTGCCCACACCATCGCCCATCGCTTAAAGCGAGAAGCCAAGGTGTTGGCTGCACTAGAAGCTAAACAAGGCTTATCGTTGCAGCAATTAGTAGTAAAGGCCTACGATGACACTCCAGCCATGCTACATGGATTAGCTACTTATTCCCTTTGGGCGCATTTAATTAAGCTTGAAGAAGAGGGTTTGGCTAAACAGGATGAGCAAGAGCAATGGTGGCTAATTAGTTAAATTTTACATAAATAAAGGCTGCTAAACCCAAGATTTTAGCGCAAAAGCCGGTTTTATTTAACGGCATTTATTGGTATATGCATACCTGCTTGTTTTATACTCGTTAACCTCACACACACACAAAGATGGTTTTTTTATGCTGCGCCGCTTTCCAATTTTAAAAATTTCAATACTGGTGGCTGTTTTATTGCTGCTTGGCATGCAAGTGTCTGGTGCATTTAACAGTAGCCCTAGCCACACCCCTATTAGTACGAAAGGCAAGCTAGCACCCGAGGAGGTACATCAAAGCACAGCACGGGCTATCGCAGCTCGGTTAAAAGGCCATTACCGTAAACTAGGTGAAGATGAACCAGTGTCTTCGCTGTTTTTGGATCAATATTTACGCGACCTAGACCCTAATAAAATCTATTTTTTATCAAGCGATATCAATAACATAGAGCAATACCGTGAAGTGGTTTATGAGCAGCTACAAAAAGGCGATTTAGCAGCGGGTTTTGATATTTTCAACCTTTACCAAGAGCGCGTACAAGAAAGGTTAAACTACTTGCTTAAGCAGCTTAAAGAAGGTTTACCAGGCTTTGCTTTTGCTGAGGGTGAAACACTTCTCGTTGATCGTAGTGAGGCCGACTGGGTAAAAAACCGCAGCGCAATGGATAAACTGTGGGATAAACGCTTAGCCCATGCGGTGTTTTCCATGCGCCTCGATGGGGTGGAAGATGAGGAAATTCAAAAGCGCTTAATACGCCGTTATGAAGGGCAGAAAAAACGTATCACCCAAAATGCGCCAGAAGATGTTTTTCAATTATACATCAATGCCTTGGCTCAGGTATATGATCCTCATACTACCTATTTTACCCCGCACAATTCAAAAAACTTCAACATTAATATGAGCCGCTCTCTTGAAGGTATTGGCGCGGTTTTACAAGCTGACGATGAATACACCAAGATCCAAAGCCTAGTACCAGGTGGCCCTGCTGCTAAAGGCGGCCAACTGCAAGTGGCAGACCGTATTGTTGGTGTTGCCCAAGAAGGCAAAGAAATTGTTAACGTTATCGGCTGGCGCCTTGATGAGGTGGTGGAACTGATTCGTGGCCCCAAAGGTACTAAAGTGCGTTTAGAGGTGATCCCTTCTGGTTCTGTTTCAGAGCACAATACTCGTGAAGTGGTAATTGAGCGCAACAAAGTTGTGCTTGAAGAACAGGCAGCTAAAAAGGATTACATAACTGTTCCTACAAATGATGGCCAAGGAGAGCGCCGTTTTGGCATTATCACCCTGCCCGCCTTTTATATAGATTTCGATGCTTACAATAAGGGTGATCCTAACTATACGAGCACCACTCGTGATGTGGCTAAACTGTTGCATGAGCTCACCACTTCTGAAAAGGGCGTCGATGGTATAATCATGGATCTACGCAACAACGGCGGCGGCTCTTTACATGAAGCCAATCAGCTCGTATCGCTTTTCATTCCAAGTGCACCTGTGGTGCAAGTACGTGATGCCCGTAACCGCATCAAAATTGAACGTGGGCAAAACCTCGGCATAAGCTTTGAAGGCCCTATGGTGGTGTTGGTTAACCGGTTTTCGGCTTCTGCTTCAGAAATTTTTGCCGGCGCCATGCAAGATTATGGCCGTGCACTTGTGCTCGGCGATGACACCTTTGGTAAAGGTACAGTGCAAACCTTATTACCCTTGAACCATGGCCAACTTAAACTTACACAGGCTAAATTTTACCGTGTTTCAGGTTCGAGCAACCAGAACAAAGGGGTGATACCTGATATCCCCTTCCCTTTTTTAGTGGACAAAGAAGACATCGGCGAGAGTGCGCTACCAAATGCTATGCCTTGGGATCGCATTAAATCTGCGCCCTATCAACGCATCAATGATTTAAGTTCGCTTATTCCAGCTTTAAATAAACAGCATGAACAGCGAATTAAAGGCAACCCAGAGTTTGTTTATGTGCTAAAGCAAATGGAGCTGCTTAAAGAAGAGCGCAGCAAGACACACGTTAGTGTGGTAGAAACGGTGCGTAAAAAAGAGTGGCAAGCACTTAACCAACGGCGCCTAGAGATAGAAAACCAGCGCCGCCGTGCTTTGGGTAAAGACGAAATAACCGATATTAAAGAGCTCAACAAAATAGAAGAGCAAGATGAAGCTGATGCGGTGGCTCCTGAAGAAAAAAAGGATCCAAAAGAAGACGCCTACTTAATAGAAAGCGCCCAAGTACTAGCTGACTTCATCCAAGCTATCAGCCACCATAACGGCAGCGTAGCAAAACAATCGCCCTAAATTAGTGTTTGCTCGGGAGACCCAACTCATGGATCGAAAAACTGTAAAGCGGGTAAAAACAGGCTCTTTTGAACGCCGTTTTTCCATGGCTAAAGCTGGTGTGTTTGCCGGTGCTAAATACGCCACCCTTAGCGCCGGTGCTTTCTTCACCCCAAAAGATAAACGTGAAGAGCGCCGCAAAGAGATTTTGTCTCAACAAGCACAAGAGCTTGTGGAAGAACTTGGCCAGCTAAAGGGCTCTGTAGTTAAAATTGGCCAAATGATGGCTTTATTTGGCGAGCATTTTTCACCCGAAGAAGTAACCACGGCATTACACACTCTTGAAAGCCAAACCACCGCCATTGCGTGGCGTTCCATGGAACGCCACCTGCAAATGGAATTAGGTGAGCACAAAATGGCAGAACTTGATATTTCTCCTGTGCCATTGGGGGCTGCTTCGCTTGCACAGGTGCACAAGGCAGTGCGTAAAAGCGATGGCAAAGAGCTAGTGTTGAAAATTCAATACCCAGGTGTTGCAGATGCCATTGATTCAGATTTGCGCGCCCTCGTACGCTTGTTGCGCTTAAGCCGCCTGGTGCCAATTACTGAACAGTTTAACGAATGGCTTAATGAGATTCGTGACATGTTGCTGCGCGAAGTGGATTACGATTTAGAAGCACACACCACCCGATACTTCCACGATATCTTGCAAGAAGACTCGCGCTTTGTGGTGCCGCAAGTGGTGGATGAGTTTTCCACTCATAATATTTTGTGCATGACCTTTGAAGCTGGTGTACCAGTAACAGAACTAGACCTTGAAGCATTGAGCCAGCAACGCCGTAATTATATTGGCCGGGCCATTATGGAATTGTGTTGCATGGAAGTGTTTCAGTGGAACAAAATGCAAACGGATCCTAATTTTGGTAACTATTTACTGCGCCTTGATGATAGTGTCGAACACAATGACAAGATAATTTTATTAGATTTTGGTGCAATTCGAGACTTTGAACAAACCACTTTAGGCCCAGGCAGAGAAATGATTCGTGGCGCCTACTTTCGCGACAAAGAACGCTTAATAAATGCGATGCGTTCACTTGGTTTTATGGCAAAGAATGTTCCCCAGCGAGTACACGATGATTTCGCCGAGCTCTGCTTTGTTGCAATTGAGCCACTGCAAAACCCAGACCGCCATTCCCCAAGCGCTAATGTACTTAATGAAAACAAAGAATATATGTGGGGAAACAGCGACTTACCTTCCCGAGTAATGAACCGAGCAAGCCGCAACGCTCTCTCAATTCATTTTGATGTACCCCCAAAAGAATTTATTTTTTTAGTGCGTAAATTGCTGGGTGCATATACCTTTTTGCATGTGATTAATGCGGAAATTCGAGGCAACACTTTGCTCGAACCTTTCCTGCCCATGCAAGAGGCTAAAGATCAAACCACCGTGCGTGAATTGCTTGGCGAAAAGTAGCTAGGCCACGTAAAACAGCTGGTGACATATTCGGCAAATAGAAAGACTACCCTAGCACTTTAGTCGTAGGCACTTTATCTTAGCCTATTGCGCTGAGCATTTGCTTGGTCTAGTTTTGGTGCTTGAAAAAATCACCCAATGTTTTTTTATTCATACAACAATTGTTTAGAGGGAGTAACGCAGGTGAAAATCGGTGTTCCCAAGGAAAGTTTTCCTGGCGAGCAACGGGTGGCCCTAATCCCGGGCAACGTTGCAGCTTTGTTGAAAATATCCCCGCAAATAGCAGTGCTTGTTGAGAAAGGTGCTGGGCTAGAAGCGGGTTACACAGATGCAGAGTACGAAGCTGCGGGCGCTACGCTTGCAAAACGCGACACTGTATTTGCAGAAGCAGAGATTATCCTACAGGTGCAAACCCCAGGCTATGAACACAGTAACGCAGCAGCCGATTTAGCAAGCCTGCACGAAGGGCAAACCCTTATTGGCATGATGGACCCTCTTGCCAACCCCGCTTTCGCACAAGCGCTTGCAGAAAAAAACATCACAGGTATTGCGCTCGAGTTAGTGCCTCGCATTACGCGCGCACAAGCCATGGATGTGTTGTCATCAATGGCTATGCTTGCCGGTTATAAAGCCGTGCTGATGGCAGCCGATGCTTCAAACCGCATGTTCCCCATGAACATGACCGCCGCGGGCACACTTAACCCAGCGCGCGTGCTTGTGATGGGTGCTGGTGTTGCTGGGCTACAGGCATGTGCCACCGCAAAACGTTTAGGCGCCCTGGTTGAAGCCTATGACGTGCGTGAAGCAGCTCGTGAGCAAATTATTTCTGTAGGTGCTAAACCCGTTGAGCTAAACCTTGATACTAGCTCTGCTGAAGGCAGTGGCGGTTATGCTCAAGAACAAACGGATGATTTCTTGCAGCGCCAACGCGCAGCCATGCAAGAAGTGGTGGCCACCATGGATGTGGTGATTACCACAGCTGCAATTCCTGGCGCAAAATCCCCTATTCTGGTTACCGAAGACATGGTGAAAGCTATGAAAACGGGTGCCGTGATAGTTGATTTGGCCGCCGAGCGTGGTGGCAACTGTGAGCTTACCGAACGGGGCAAAAGCAGTGTGCACCACGGTGTGACAATTATTGGCCCTGAAAACGTGCCATCAGACGTGGCTTTCCATGCGTCTCAAATGTTTGGCAAGAACCTCGAAAACCTACTTAAGCTATTGCTCGATGAGAATGGTGCTCTACAACTGGATTTCACTGACGACATTGTGCAAGAAACCGTTGTTGCCCACCAAGGCGATGTGCCGCAATCGCGTTTACGTGAGCGTTTAGGCCTAGCAGCACAGGCAGAAGACAATCCTGGGGAGGCAGAATAATGGATATTATTGCTCAACTAACCATCTTTATTTTAGCGGTGTTTCTGGGCGTGGAACTTATTACTAAAGTACCACCAACCTTACACACGCCACTTATGTCTGGCACTAACGCCATTTCTGGTATCACCATCGTGGGTGCTCTTATTGCCGCAGGCAGCGGCAGCGGTGCCTTAATTTCATTTTTTGGTTTCTTGGCAGTGGTGTTAGCCACAATTAACGGCGTTGGTGGCTTTATGGTTACCAACCGCATGTTAGCCATGTTTAAAAGGAAATAAAGCCCATGGATAGCTCGCAATTTATCGATTTAGGTTATTTAATTTCTGCTTCATTATTTGTACTGGGCATTAAAGGGCTCACGAAACCACGCACGGCTGTGCGCGGTAACAAATTGGCAGCAACTGGCTTAGTGCTCGCCGTATTACTTACCCTGCTCAACAAAAACATTATTAGTTATAAACTTATTGTGCTCGGTGGCATCATCGGCGGCAGTATAGGTGTAATGCTTGCCAAACGCGTGCAGATGACTGCCATGCCCCAGCTGGTGGCGGCACTAAACGGTTTTGGTGGTGGTTCCTCGGTTGCCATCGCTGCGGCCGAATACTTTGTTGGCTTAGGCTCTACCCAAACGGCCGTTACTATGGCCGCTATGGGCATCACTACCATGGTGGGTGCAATCACCCTCACCGGTTCTTTTGTTGCGTTTGCTAAGCTACAAGAGCTTATCGATGGCCAGCCCATGGGCTTCCCAGGCATGAAAATAGTGAACATCGTACTGGTATCGCTTGCCGTATTGTTGATTTATTTGCTTGTGAAGAACCCAGAGGCGAAGAGCCTGTTCTGGTTGCTTTTATTTGCTACTGCCTTGCTTGGTGTGTTGGTTGTGCTACCCATTGGCGGCGCCGATATGCCAGTGGTTATCGCTTTACTTAACTCTTACTCTGGTGTAGCTGCTGCCGCTGCGGGTTTCCTGATGGACAACAACGCACTGATCATTACTGGTGCTTTGGTGGGTGCCTCGGGCCTCATCCTAACGCAGATCATGTGCCGCGCCATGAACCGTTCGCTCACCAACGTATTGTTTGGTGTGATGGCTGAAGGCGGTGAAAGCATTGATGCTGATGAAGTGTATGCGGGTAAGGTGAAATCTTCTTCAGCCGAGGAAGTGGCCATGATTCTTGAAACCGCACAGCGCGTGGTTATCGTACCTGGTTTTGGTTTAGCCATGGCACAGGCACAACACGCAGTGCGTGATCTAGCCGATACCCTCGAAGCAAACGGCGTGGAAGTGGAATATGCCATCCACCCAGTGGCAGGCCGTATGCCTGGGCACATGAACGTGCTCCTCGCCGAAGCAGAAGTGTCTTATGATAAGCTAAAAGACATGGATGCTATTAACCCCACGTTTGAGCAAACCGACGTAGCTATTGTGATTGGCGCCAACGACGTAACTAACCCCATGGCGCGTGAAGATGAAAGCAGCCCTATTTACGGCATGCCCATTCTAAACGTGGATAAAGCAAGAACTGTGGTAGTGGTAAAGCGTTCACTTAGCCCTGGCTTTGCAGGCTTGCCCAACCCATTATTTGCCATGGATAACACCCTGATGCTGTTTGGAGATGGTAAACAAGCCATCATCGATATTAACGGCGCCTTAAAAGAAGGTTAAGCCTTCGCCTCAGCCCACCCCGTGTGGGCTGAGCTGTTTGCTAACGCTGAAAACATAACCGCCCTGCCCAATACAATATTGGTGTTAAACATAAAGTAATAACTAGCATGGTTGCGCCTATGGCGGCAAACAAAATGGGCGCCTTCATCAATGCACTCATATGTGATTCTTGCCAGTAAAAAAACCACGGGTTATCTGCGGGAAACCACCACTCATGCAATTGGTAAAACACCGCCTCGGGCCCTGCTATAAACAACCAAAGCAACACAGGCAAGAAAGGTACAAGCAAACCAAGCCAACGAAACAGTGCTTTATTCGCTAAAGGTTTGCGCAAAGCTAACCAAGCCAAGCCAGGCCAGAGTAATAACAGGATAAATGTGGCAATTTTTACCTGTGAGTACAAAGTAGCTACATCTTGTAAATGTACAATTTCATCATCTGTGAGCAGCCTTATTGTTTGCCCCTGATAAACATAATTTAGCAGCGCTAAACCTTCCCCCTGCTGCACCACAGCATTAGCTATGCCATTAAAAGCGGCCACGTGATCGGCTTTGGCAAGCAAATGAAAGCCCGGTTTCTGCGTGTTTTGTGCCGCAAAGGTGGCAAGGTGCTGATCGATATGCAGCATGTCGTACCATAGGCTAAAGCAGTAATTATTAGCGGCCAACAGCCACAGTGCGAAACTTGCGGCTAATAAAAAACATACATATAAAAAAGCGCACCATAGTGCGCCCGTTACAACCTCTTGCCAGCCGGTATGGCTGTTAGTTTTTCCGCTCAACGCTAGCCCTCACGTTTACTTTGCCCGCTGTGGCAGTGGCCGAAATATCAATATTTACCACTTCTACGGCATATGTGCTTTCAAGCTCATAAAGCCATTCCATTACAGCTACAAAAGGCTGTTGTTCTAGTTGAAAAGCAAGCTTGTTATTGCCACTTGGGCTAAAACTGCGCATTTGCACCCGCTGTTGTGCCGCTGTGCTATTCACGATACTCAGCACATCTTTGTTGGTATCTTTGCTGGTTTTACCACTGCTACTTTGCCGCCGCGATTGGGCGATTACCGCTTGGTGTTCTTGCATCCACGTTAGCACGCGCTGCTGGTTCAAATAACTATTTTTCGCCTCTGCGTGTTTAGCTTGTAATGGGGCCCACAATAGCCAATACAGCAAACACAGTATTAACACAGCGCCTAATGCACTAACTGCCAAGCGCTCGCGTTCTGCCAACTGTTGGTATTTTTGCATTAGTGGTGCTGTGGTTTCCTGGAGAGAAACTCGGAACTGTTGAATACGCTGCATCATTATTCCACCCGTAAGCGTGCGCGCACACGCCCGCTTTCCGTTCTTGAATTACCAATACTTACCGCTATGCCCTCTTTGCTCAATGTGTCGCTGAAGCGCTCCACTAGAGCAAACTCTGGCGCGTTCACATCTAACGATAAATGGCCATCACGCTCATCAAATTGAATGCGCTGCGGTGTTAGTGCGGCAAAGCCGTTGCTGCTAAAACCTTCCCCCACGGGATACATTAACTGCATAAATTTGCTGGCGCTTTGCTGGCTTTGTTGTAACCGGCGTAATTGCGTTTCGAATTGCCGCTGCAGCAACTGCGGCGGCTGCGAGCCAGGAAAATATTGCTGGTATAGTTGCGCGCTTTGTTGCTGTGTGGCTGCTGCGGCTTGTAAATACGCGCGTGTTTGCAGCACAGTAAACACACACAGAAGGGCCACAATAGCCGCAGAAAAATAAACTACAGGCCGCCAGTGATGCCATAGTTTTTGCCCAATGCTGGTGGCTTGTGGTGCAAAATCACTGTGCAATAGGTTAATGCCTAAGCTGTGTTGGATGTTCTGCCCTAATCGTTCGAGGTGCACTCCTGACAGCGGTTCGGCTTCGGGCAACTCGGTGAGCCCCAGGGCGGCAAGCATCCCCGCCCTATTTTCTTCTGCCACACGCAAGCCATTGTGGGCACTGGGCAACAACAAAGTGCTGCGTTCGAAAGCTATCTGAGCTGGTGCCATACTGCTCAGTAATTGTGCATCGACCCACACACCTAGTAATTGCACCTCCGCTACGGCAAAGAATTCGAGCAAATCAGTTAAGATCGTTTTTTTACACACCACAACAGGATAATGCTGTGTCTGTTTTCCTTTGCTGTGGCTAAACCATAAGCTCTTTGGCGTTTCAAGGAGATCTTCTTCGAGCATAAAAGGCAGCACTTTTTCTAAATGGCGTGCTTGCTTACGGTTCAGCTCCACCTTGGTAAGGGTAGCATTACTCACCGACAGCACTAGCTGCACCTTGCCGCCTGCCTTGGCCTTAAGCACAGCACCCAGCGCAGCACTTTGCATGCCTTCTGCATCAAGATAATAAGCTTGCGCAGCTGCTAAGTGTGCGCCTGGCAATATTGTTTCGGGTAAATAAACCACAGTGTTAGCCATCAACACCGCTTCCTTCTGCGTTTAAATCGTTGCTATAAAACGGGTTGCATGCTGGTTCCATGGGGCGTAAGCGCGGCACTACTTGGCGGCTATACACATTCACTTGGCCATTTTCTAAGCGCTGTATGCGCGTGGCCACCCGTTGCGTATGTTCATTAGTGCGCACCTCTACCATTACCTGAAAATAATCAGTGCGCACGGTAAATAGCTCTAGTAAAGCACTTACTTGTTCTTCTTCCAGCGCTGCAAAAGGGCCACTGGCAAACAATACACTTAAATCTTCAATAGCTCCTTCGGCGCGCTGTTCTAACACAAAAGCTGTGCCCTCAAGGCCCACAGTGTCGGCGAAATACGCGTTTAACACTAGGGGGGCTGCCGTATTAACGTTCACTTTACTGCCCACAGGCAAAGCAGCGAACAACCCCCAAAACTCTACTTCAGAAAACTCTTGTGCGGTAAAGCTTTTTAGCGCACGCAATTCTGATTCATGGGCCACCGGCATGTTAGGAGTGCGCCGCCAACGGTAATCGGCATCTTCGGCACCTTGTGGGTCGTCAATTAAATTATTGCTATCCAGCCAATCCCCCAGTTCAGAAGCCAGTAACTGCGCTTTAGCAGGTTCATTAAGCAAGTTTTCAAGTAAATACACCAAGCGCCGCTGCGCCCCTTCATGGCGCACAAATTCTTCGCCTTTCAGCTGCACAAGGCTATTAATGTTAAAACGGCCTTGTAGGTCTTGCACGCTTGCTGTTAGCCAAGCATTTTCATAGGGCGTAGGGGGCAGTTCCACAGCCCAAAAATCATTCACACAGTCATCTGTTAGCACAGTATGGTTACGATCTTGTTCGAGATCGTCATTGAGAACGCGTAAAGCAAGCACTTCAGCGGCCATGGCATATTGATAGCGTTGGTCCCAGTCCACTAGGCTTTGTGTGCGAGCAAAGTATCTATCTTGGCGAAACATCACTTCAGTGCCAATAATTACCATTAATGCCACCAGTAAAAGCACAGCGATAAGGGCGATACCACGCTGCTTATTCATAGTGGTTACCTGTTGCCCACGGGTTGGCCACCGTACGGAAGTAGCGCTGCAATTGTGTGCCATCACTAAACTCTAGTTTCAGCTCAATGCTCACTGGCAAAGGTTGGTACAAAGGAGGTTGCTGCTCTAAATGTAAAGGAGGCCACAATTCTTGCCACTCCATGTTGCGCTGTTGCGGCAGCAAATAGCGCCAACGCACCTTATCCACTTGCTCTAGTAAAGGGGTGGCCACAGGTTCTGCATCCACTTGTTGATCAAGATAAGGCCAATGATAACGCAGCAACTGGTTGCCCTCTAAGCGGTACAGCACACGTTGCTGCTGGCTACGCTGGCGCAAATCGAGCACATTGGCCCAACCAAGGCGAGTGAATTCGATACTCTCATGAGTGCCTTGTAGTGCGGGTTGCAGATCACCGTAACTATCACGTATTGGGCGTGCAATAAGTTGCTCAATATCTTGGGTAAGAAATAAAATAGCCCGCTGGCGCTGCTCTTTTACTTCTGCATGTTCGGCTAATAGCGCACGCTGATCCAAGGCTTGTGAAAATGCGAATTGAGCCAACGCATACATGGCGGCAAAAATAGCAATGGCAACAATCACTTCCAACAGGGTAAAACCACGCTGTTTAGTCATTTTCTGGCTCCGCCCGCTGAACTAAAGTTGCCGGCCCTGCCAACATACTAAGTGTGTGATACACAGGCTCCCACTTGCCGCCCTGGCGTTCAGGCCCCACCTCAATATCCACACGCCGTGTGCCTGGGTAAGGGCCTTCAGACACCACAGTCTCGATGCGCCAACGCTCATCGTTGACGGTGTCGTGTTGGGTTTGTTTGCCAACCTTAGGCCATTGTTGGTACACCTGTAATTCCACCAATTTATTGCTGGCGAGCAAATAGCCCTGAGTATGTTGATCCAACATTACGCTGTGGCGGGCTGCGCTGCTGATGCTGTGTAATAGCGCCATCATGGCAAACACTAAAATACCTAGCGCCACGAGCACCTCAATTAAGGTAAACCCTTGCACACGCTTCACTCTTGATGCTCCAATTTTGTTTGCCCAAGCATCGAAAGGCTGAGCACCATTTGGGCACCAGAATCAGTGTAAATGCGCAATTCACCAGGGCTGGTTTCGCCACTAGGGTAAAAAAACACATCCGGAGCCACTGCTCGTTCGGCAAACGTGTGCGAGCCCACTATGGCACGGCTGCTTGCTTGCCATTGCTGCAAGGTCCCCGCATCGGCGCTTTCTTCTGCACTTAACAATTCATCTTCTGCCTGCCACCGCAGGCTTGTTGCATCAGGCAGCGGCAGGGGCTTAATGCTGCCTGTGCTTTGTTGATAGGGTTTAAAGCCATCATCATAAGAAACAAAACGTAGTGGCGTTAAACTCTCTGCAGTAATTTTAAGCGCTAATAGTTCACCGCTAAACACGCTTTCTTCAGCCAGTGCGGCAAACAGAATATGTGCATTTTGCGCAAACTGTTGTTGCTTACTTTTATCGCCAACACTGATATTGGGCAGTAATAACGCGGCCATTAGTGCCATTAGCACCACCACCACCAACACCTCAACCAATGTGAAGCCTGTCTGTGGGCCGCGCCGTTTGTACATCAATCGTTCTTAAGTTCGTTAAAGTAGAGATCTTTATTAGCCCCTTCACCGCCTTCCATACCATCGGCGCCTAAACTAATAAGTTCAAAGCGGCCGTTGTCGGCTTGGTCTGGGCCAAGGTAGATAAACTCATTGCCCCAAGGGTCTTTAGGTAAGCGTGAGAGGTAGCCTCCTTCAGGCCAACTGCGAGCGTTGCTGGGCTTTTCTACTAAAGCACGCAGGCCTTCTTCGCTGTTTGGATAACGGCTGTTATGCAAGCGGAACATATCCAAGGCACTGGCTACGCTGCTCATGTTGGTTTTTGCCAAGTCCACTTTTGCTTGCTCACCTTGGCCAATAACGTTGGGCACTATTAAGGCAGCTAACAAGCCAATAATGGCCACCACCACCATAATTTCGATGAGGGTTAACCCCCGTTGTAAAGAAGACATAGCGCTGCGTTTCATCGTACTTCTACTCCATTTAGGCTTATTAAATTGCGAACAAAGCATTCATTTGTAATATGGGCTGCATCATGGCTAACACGATTAAGAATACAAGCCCTGCCATCATTAATAACATGCTTGGGCCAAGCAGGCTCACCACAGTTTCCACCACGCCTGCTAATTCCCTTTCCTGATATTCAGCGCCTCGGCTGAGCATGCGATCTAGCTCCCCACTGGTTTCACCACTGGCTATCATTTGCACCAACATGGGTGGGAAATAATCACTTCGGCTTAAAGCATGGCTAAGGCTGCCGCCCTCACGCACCCGCTTGGTAGCCGCAAACACAGCCTCGCGGATGGCCAAGTTATTTACCACTTGGCTAGAAATATCCATGGCTTCCACTAAGGGCACACCACTACGGGCCAAAATGCCTAAGGTGCTTGCTAAGCGCGTGCTGTCGGCTGTGCACACAAGCACACCTATAAGAGGCGCTTTCGCTAATCGTTGGTGTACAGCCATGCGAAAGCTTGGTTTTTTTAGCGCCTGATAAAACGCAACCAAAGCCAATACAATGCCGAGCACCATTAGCCACAACCAATCGCGTAAAAAATCACTCACGCTAATCATAATACGCGTGAGTAATGGCAGGGCTTGCTCATTACGTGAGAACACTTCCACCATGCGCGGCACCACGTACGTCATCATCAACACAATGATAATCAGTGAAAACACCATAATAAATGCTGGGTAAATTAAGGATTGGGTAACCGTTCTTCCTGCATCACTACGGGTTTCTAGGTATTCCGCTAACTGTTCAAGCACCTGCTCCAAGTGGCCACTTTTTTCACCGGCCGCCACAGTGGCGCAATACATATGGTTAAACGCTTTCGGGTATTCGGCCAAGCTTGCAGCAAGGCTAAACCCTTCCATTACCTTGCCACGCACGCCTAACACAATATGCTGAATATGTTGTTTATTTGTTTGTTTAGCAACCGCAGCCAAGGCTTCTTCCACCGGTAAGCCTGAACGGATTAAGGTTGCTAGTTGGCGGGTAATCAGTGCTTGCTCTGTTGTATTAAGCTTACCCGTGCGTGAGAAAAGCCGCGGGCGGTGCCGCTGGCTATGTACTTCTGCCACCTCCAAGGGCACCCAGCCTTTCTTCCGCAGTTCATGGCGCACAGCACGCGAACTATCGGCTTCTATGGTGCCTTTGCGAGTTTTACCTTTTTCATCGAGAGCTTTGTATGCAAATGCTGACATGTTAGTTTTCTCTCGTTACTCGCAACACTTCTTCGATGCTGGTTTCACCGGCCAAAACCTTGCGCCAACCATCATCACGAATACCTGGTGTGCGTTCCCGTGCTAATCGTTCTAGTTGGTGTTCACCGGCACCACTATGAATAAGCTCTGCCATGGCATTGTCTACCACCACAAGCTCATAAATACCGGTGCGCCCTCGGTAGCCCTGCTCATGGCAGTGTACGCAACCGCTGGGTTGATAAATTAAAGTATGATCGCTGTGCGCTAAGCCTAGCAGTTGTTTTTCTGCTGCCGTGGCCCTTTCACCACGTTTGCAATGGGGGCAAAGCACGCGTACCAAGCGCTGCGCCATTACAGCTAATAAGCTCGAAGACAACAAGAAGGGCTCTATGCCCATGTCTTGTAAACGCGTTACCGCCCCCACTGCGGTATTAGTGTGCAAGGTGGAGAGCACTAAGTGCCCTGTCAAACTTGCCTGCACGGCAATTTCAGCGGTTTCTAAGTCACGAATCTCACCGATCATCACCACGTCAGGGTCTTGACGCAAAATAGCGCGCAAGCCGCGGGCGAACGTCATATCCACACGGGTGTTCACCTGGGTTTGGCCGATGCCCTCAAGTTGGTATTCGATGGGGTCTTCCACAGTAAGAATGTTGCGGGTGGCATCGTTAAGCTCGGTGAGGCCGGCGTATAAGGTGGTGGTCTTACCAGAGCCTGTGGGGCCTGTTACCAAAATAATACCGTGCGGTTTTTTAATCTGCTCCATCATTTCTTGGTAACACACTTGGCCCATGCCAAGGTGGCCAAGCTGCAAGCGCCCTGCTTGTTTATCGAGTAGCCGCAACACCACCCGCTCGCCGTTGCTTGAGGGCATGGTGGAAACCCGCACGTCCACATCGCGCCCGCCGAGGCGCAAGGAAATGCGGCCATCTTGAGGGATGCGTTTTTCCGCAATATCTAAGCGCGCCATAACTTTAATGCGCGACACCAGCAAAGGTGCTAGCTCTCGGCGCGGTGCGAGCACTTCACGCAGCACACCGTCCACGCGCATGCGCACTAATAAGCGCCGTTCAAAGGTTTCGATATGAATATCTGAGGCGTCTTCGCGAATAGCCTCTTGCAGCAAAGCATTAATCAAACGAATGATGGGGGCATCGTCTTCTTGCTCAAGCAAATCGGAGGTTTCAGGCAGCGCTTCGGCAAGGCTGGCTAAGTCCATGCCCTCTAGGCTATCTGCGGCCTCGGCGGCCACACCCCTCTGCTGTTCATGGACGATGGCTAAGGCGCTAGCAAATTCTTCATCAGCTAAGGTAATAATTTGCGGCATAAAGCCTAGCACGCGCTGTGCTTCAGCAAGCACGCTCGCTGCTATAGGCGGCACACAGCAAAGCTGCCAGGTATCATCGGTTTGGCGTAGCAACACCTTATGGCGGCGAGAAAAGCCGTAGCTGAATAATTCCCGTGGATCTGCCTGCTCATTATTATTAGGGGGGGGTTGCAGCTCTTCCGTGTTAAAAGCAGCCTCTTGCATCATGTCCTCACTGCGCTCAGGGCAAGGCACTTACGTGCTAATTTTTATTGCCCTAACCTTACGCCATCTGGTGCTAGGTGTCAGGCTTCTTATTTGCTTGAGCGCAGCATTGTAGCAAGCTAATAGGCTGTTGCCATGCCGCGTTTGCTGCGGCATGGCGAGGCTTACTTATCGTAGAACATTCTCGGGAATTCTTACCCAACCTTCCATCAGCACCCGCGCACTGCGGCTCATAATGGCTTTGGTCACCGTCCATTGGCCATTTTCTTGCTGAGCTTCCGCACCCACACGCAAGGTGCCTGAGGGGTGGCCAAAACGCACGGCATTGCGTTCACCGCCGCCTGCGGCTTCGTTTACCAAGGTGCCCGGGATGCACACCGCAGAGGCAATGGCCACCGCAGCAGTACCCATCATGGCGTGGTGCAACTGCCCCATGGACATGGCGCGCACCAGTAAATCGATATCCTCGGTGCCAATCTCCTTGCCGCTAGAAGCTGTGTAGGCTTTGGGCGGTGCCACAAAGGCCACCTTGGGAGTGTGTTGGCGGGCTTCCGCTTCTTTAATATCGCTAATCAATCCCATGGCTACGGCACCATAAGCACGGATAGTTTCCATTTTCTCAAGCGCTTCAGGGCTGCTGTTAATATCGCCCTGCAGCTCGGTGCCGGTGTAGCCAATATCTTCGGCACGCACAAAAATGGTGGGAATACCGGCGCTAATCATGGTGGCATCGAGGGTGCCAACGCCAGGCACTTCGAGCTTATCTACGAGGTTGCCCGTGGGGAACATGGGGGTGCCATCATCTGCGGCAGGATCCACAAACGCCACTTCTACTTCTGCTGCGGGAAAGGTCACGCCGTCGAGCTCAAAATCGCCCGTTTCTTGCACGTCGCCATTAGTAATGGGCACTTCGGCGATAATGGTTTTTTCGATATTGGCTTGCCAAATACGCACAGTGCAATGGCCGTTTTCAGGAATGCGCTCAGCAGGAATTAAGCCGGTAGAAATGGCAAAGGCACCCACCGCCGCGGTGAGGTTACCGCAGTTGCCGCTCCAATCGATAAAAGGTTTATCAATGGAAACCTGACCAAACAGATAGTCCACATCGTGATCGGGCACGGTGGCAGGAGATAAAATAACGGTTTTACTGGTGCTAGAGGTAGCGCCACCCATGCCATCGGTGTGCTTACCGTAAGGGTCGGGGCTGCCGATAACGCGCAATAGCACCTTGTCCCGAGCTTCGCCAGGTTGCTGCGCCGCTTGAGGCAAATCTTGTAGGCGGAAAAAAACGCCCTTACTGGTGCCACCGCGCATATAGGTGGCAGGAATTTTTATTTGACCAGCCATAACAACTCCAAAGTGATAGATAAAAACGGGAGCTGTTGCACAGAACCTTAGGATTCACGGCAATAGCTCCCGCTAAGTAAGCAGCAGCTTACTGTAAGGCAAGCTGCTAACTGGTGCGTTTGGGGGAATTACGCCGAGGCTTCTTCCGCCAAAAACTCCTGGGCAAAGCGTTGCAATACACCGCCTGCACTGTAGGTCACCACTTCGTCTTGGGTATCAAGGCGGCACAGCACAGGCACTTCCTGCTCTTCGCCATTGCGGCGCTTGATGACCAAGGTGAGGGCTGCACCGGGCGCGGGCGTGCCTTTCACCGAATAGGTTTCAGTGCCATCTAGGCCTAAGGTGAGGCGTGTGGTGCCTTCCTCAAACTGTAGCGGCAAGATACCCATGCCTACCAAGTTGGTGCGGTGAATCCGCTCAAAGCCTTCGGCCACGATGGTTTCTACCCCGGCAAGGCGTGGGCCTTTGGCCGCCCAGTCGCGGGAAGAACCTTGGCCGTAAGCGGCACCCGCAATAATGATCAGGCGGTTTTTGCGCTCCATGTGAGTTTCAATGGCTTCCCACATGCGCATCACTTCGCCCTCTGGCTCTACACGTGCCAACGAGCCTTGAATCACATTGCCCTCTTCATCGCGCACCATCTCGTTAAAGAGCTTGGGGTTAGCAAAGGTAGCGCGTTGTGCTGTGAGATGATCCCCACGGTGGGTGGCGTAGGAGTTGTAGTCTTCCTCTGGCAGCCCCATGGAGTGCAAATATTCACCGGCAGCACTGTCGCCCATAATGGCGTTGGAGGGTGAAATGTGGTCGGTGGTGATGTTGTCGCCAAAAATCGCTAGCGGGGTTAAATCCGTGAGCGTATTTTCAGCCGCCAAGGCGCCTTCCCAGTATGGCGGGCAACGAATATACGTACTCATTTCGCGCCACTCATACAGCGGGCTTTCAGAGCGTTTCACATCGTCCAAGTTAAACATGGGAATGTAAATCTGGTTGAACTGCTCAGGCTTCACGTGCTCGCCCACAATGGCATCGATTTCTTCATCCGATGGCCAAATGTCTTTCAGCGTAATGGGGTTGCCGTCTTTATCGTAGCCTAGCGCATCTTGCTCGATATCGAACAAGGTAGTACCGGCAATGGCGTAAGCCACCACTAAGGGAGGTGAGGCCAAGAAGGCTTCTTTCACGTGGGGGTGAATACGGCCATCAAAGTTACGGTTACCAGAAAGCACCGCTGTGGTGTGAATACCACGCTCTAGCACTTCTTTCTCAAGCTCTGGGTCTAGCGCGCCGCTCATGCCGTTACAGGTGGTGCAGGCAAAGCCAACGATACCGAAGCCGAGCTTTTCTAACTCAGGCAACAAGCCTGAATCCTTCATATATAGCTCAATCACACGAGAACCAGGGGCGAAAGAGGTTTTCACCCAAGGCTTGCGGGTTAAACCTAGCTCGTTAGCTTTCTGAGCAATCAAGCCTGCTGCTACCACGTTACGTGGGTTACTGGTGTTGGTGCAGCTGGTAATGGCGGCAAGGATCATGGCGTGATCTGGCATGGTGCCGTCTTCACTGGCTACCCAATCGCCGGCGATGCCTTTTTTGCGTAAATCTTCTGTGGCCACACGAGCGTGGGGGCGCGAAGGGCCTGCCACGTTGCGCACCACTGTAGAAAGGTCGAACTTGAGCACGCGATCGTACTCAGCGGTTTTCAGATCAGTGGACCAAAGGCCAGTGTGTTTGGCGTACTGCTCCACTAACTTCACCTGCTCGTCTTCACGGCCGGTGAGTTTTAGGTAATCGATGGTTTGTTCATCGATGTAGAACATGGCCGCGGTGGCACCGTATTCTGGTGTCATGTTAGAAATGGTAGCGCGGTCGCCAATGGTTAAGCTGTCTGCGCCTTCGCCGTAAAATTCGATGTAAGCGGAGACCACCCCTTCTTCACGCAAGAACTCAGTGAGTGCTAGCACGATGTCGGTGGCGGTAATGCCAGGTTGGCGCTTACCCGTTAGCTCCACACCCACGATATCGGGGTGGCGCATCATGGTGGGATGGCCCAGCATCACCACTTCGGCTTCTAAGCCACCCACGCCGATGGCGATAACACCCAAGGCATCCACGTGTGGGGTGTGGGAGTCTGTTCCCACGCAGGTATCGGGGAAAGCAATGCCGTTGCGGTTGTGCACCACAGGCGACATTTTTTCGAGGTTAATTTGGTGCATGATGCCGTTACCCGCACGGATCACGTCGATGTTTTCAAAGGCGGTGCGCGTC
>Ga0079226_10000080_pt1 | contig 56179 bp, 49 predicted proteins | sample Poulit2014_FD_76345 | JGI IMG/M metagenome (GOLD analysis project Ga0079226, IMG submission 76345) | Agricultural soil microbial communities from Georgia to study Nitrogen management - Poultry litter 2014 | ecosystem: Environmental > Terrestrial > Soil > Agricultural land | place: USA: Georgia...
GGGCATAATGATAAAACTCAAGAACATAATGAAGCAGTAAATGACCATGAGGGACACGACCATGAAGAAGACAATCAAGCAAAACAAGAAGGCCATGAAGGACACGACCATGGCAGTACTGACCCTCATGTTTGGCTTGACCCTCATATGAACAAAATATTCGCGAAAGAAATTAGAGATGATTTAGTTAAAAAGGATCCTAAACATAAAGCTTATTACACTAAAAATTATCAAAGCCTAGTGGAAGATATGGATGATATAGATAAAAAAATGAAATCTATTACCAAAGATAAAAAGCGTGACACCGTAGTTATTTCGCATGACTCTATCGGTTATTTAGCTAACAGATATGGTTTTAAACAAGTGGGTGTTAGTGGTATGAATAATGAAGAACCAAGTCAAAAAGATTTGATGAATATTGTTAAAAATATAAATGCTACAAAGCAGCCTTATGTTTTATACGAGCAAAACATTTCTTCTAAAGTCACAGATGTAGTACGGAAAGAATCAGCAACAACTCCATTAAAATTCCATAATATGGCAACATTGTCTAAATCAGAATCAGAAAAAGACGATATTTCTTATCAATCACTTATGAAAAAAAATATGAAGTCATTGGATAAAGCGTTAAATCAATAATTGTATGATTAAAGCCTCACAATAATGCATTAAACAGCATTACTGTAAGGCTTTTTTATATAGAATAAATTTATGAACATGGTACTACTAGTCATATCTGATATACGACACGGTCGTATTATAGTATTCGTTTAAACCATGAATACCATCGGCTCCACCTATACCAGACTCTCTCCAGCCTGCATGGAATCCATTTACTACTTCTTCTGCTTCACAATTAGCATAAACTTCACCAAACTTAAGTTGTTCTGTAGCAGTCATGATTTCTTTTAAATCTTCTGAAAAAATGAAAGAAGACAACCCTGCTTTTGTATCATTTGCTTGCTCAATAGCATAATTAAAATCGGTATACGTTACAATTGGCAAGACAGGACCAAATATTTCTTCTTTAAACGCAGGAGCTGAGAGGTCTACATAATCTAATATTGTTGGCTCATAAAAATATCCAGGGCAATCTATCTTATGCCCCCCCGTAATCAACTTAGCACCATTATTCACAGCATTTTGCACTTTTTTATCTATACTATCAAGCTGTTGCTGATTAATAATTGCGCCATAGTCCGTATCTTCGCTAAATGGGTCACCAACTTTGAGTTGTTCCATTTTAGCCTTTAATTTATTGATAAATATGTCATGTATATCTTGATGCACGAAAACACGTTCCGGACATGTGCAAACTTGACCCGCATTATTTACTCTAGCAGTCACTATATAATCAATAGCTTTATCTAAATTGGCTTTTGATGTGACGAGGACTGGGGCATTACCGCCGAGTTCTAAATTCACTTTCTTAACAGTATTAGCGCTTTCAGCATATACAGATTTACCTGCACGCATACTTCCGGTGAGAGAAATTAATTGAATGTCTGGATGTTGGGCTAATTGTGTACCAACCGTTTCTCCTTTACCTGGAATAATTTGGATAAGTCCAGCAGGTATGGTAGATTCACGAATAAGTTCAGCCATTTTAAGTGTAATTAAGGAAGTGGCTTCACTTGGTTTAATGACTACTGAGCAGCCGGTAACAAGTGCAGGAACAACTTTTCTCATGAATACCATAATAGGTGCATTCCACGGAACAATACCTGCTGTGACGCCGATTGGTTTTTTAGTGAGTAAAATTGTTTCATTTTCACGAGTATTTTGTAAGACCTCTCCTTTGTTACTCATACTTAAACTTGTCATGTAATTGATGAAGTGAATGGCTTTATCAATTTCTCCTTTAGCAGAGGCTAGCGTCTTACCTTGTTCTTTAACGTATAGCTCTGACAAAGTATCTTTGTTTTGTTCAAGTAATGGAATTAAAAGTTTTACGTGGTCAGCACGTGAAGGTTCTGTAACTTTCTCCCACTCTAACTGCGCTTGTCTTGATTTTTCTACTGCATCATTGACTTCAGATTCTGTGGCAAATGCTATTGTATCTATCGTTTCTCCTGTAGCAGGATTTATTACATCTGCTATGTCAGTTGATTTACTTTGTACAAATTCATTATTAATAAATAGTTGATTCAAATCCGACACCTCCATATGTTTACTTCTACCACTGATTTAATATTAAAAACTAAACCATATGAAATCTTTATGGTTTTAAATCTTATTCACACTCATAAAAATTAATTAATATAGTTTTTATACTTGTTTGTTGACTTACTTCATTGAAGGTGTTACATTTATCTCGAATTCGAAATAAATTAGAAGCGGGTGATGTAATGGATCGCACTAAAGAGTCATTAAATGCATTTATTGGTCTAAATCGAACTATGGATTATTTGGAACAAATCGTGCGAACAGATGTGCAACGTTATGATTTGAACGTAACTGAATTTGCAGTATTAGAGTTATTATATAATAAAGGTGATCAACCAATACAACGTATTAGACAAAGAGTATTGATAGCAAGTAGCAGTATTACTTATGTCGTAGATAAGTTAGAAGAAAAAGGTTTAGTGAACAGAATTCGCAATGAGCAAGATAAACGCGTAACCAATGCTTCGCTTACAGAACACGGATATACAATGATGAATGATATTTTTCCAAAACATGCAGATACAATAGCTTCAACTTTCTCGGTACTAACTGATGAAGAAATGACAGTGTTACAACAAGCTTTGAAAAAAATAAGTGCTCAATCCACGGTAGTGTAGTAGCACTTATAAATTTTAATTAAAATTACTTCGAAATCGAGATAATTTTAAATGACAAGGAGTTTTAATATGATAAATAATCAGTTATTAGGTATTCACCATGTGACTGCGATTACAGATGATGCAAAAAGAAACTATCAATTTTTTACAGATGTATTAGGTATGAGACTTGTTAAGAAAACCGTAAACCAAGATGATATATATACGTATCATACGTTTTTTGCCGATGACATTGGTTCTCCCGGTACTGATATGACATTCTTTGATTTTCCTAATATACCTAAAGGAACGGCTGGTACAAATTCAATTACACGTCCATCGTTTAGAGTGCCTGATGATGTAGCGCTTGAATATTACGAACAACGCTTCAATGAACATGAAGTTAAACATGAGGGCATACAGACATTATTCGGCACTAAAGTCTTGCCTTTTGAGGAAGCAGATGGTCAAAGTTATCAACTTGTATCAGATGAAAATAATTCTGGTGTAGCGCCTGGTCAACCATGGAAGAACGGACCAGTACCTACAGATAAAGCAATTTATGGACTCGGACCAATTGAGATTACAGTAAGTTATTTTGAAGATTTTATAAAAGTATTAGAACAAATTTTTGGTATGACAGTTAAAATTGCAGAAGAAGATGTTGCGATTTTAGAAGTAGGAGAAGGTGGCAACGGTGGTCAAGTTATATTAAGAAAGGATACAGAAGGTCCAGCTGCTCGACAAGGTTATGGAGAAGTACATCACGTTTCGTTTAGATTGAAAGATCATGATGCTATTGAGCAATGGATGGAAAAATATAAAGAGCTTGGAATAGGTAACTCAGGGTTAGTTGATAGATTTTATTTTGAAGCATTGTATGCACGTGTTGGTCATATATTAATTGAAGTATCGACAGATGACCCAGGTTTCATGGGTGATGAACCATATGAAACGCTTGGAGAAAGCTTAGCGCTACCACCATTCTTAGAGGAACAACGTGAATATATTGAATCAGAAGTCAAACCATTTAATACAGAACGATAAAATAACTTAAGTACCTCAAGCTGTTTTATTAACTTGAAGGTTATAACCAACAATAAAGGGGTGTTATTTATGGAAGCAATTAAACACATTCATCATATTTCAGCAATTGTTGGTAATCCTGAAGAGAACATTCAGTTTTATAGAGATATTTTGAACTTAAAATTAATTAAAAAAACAGTGAATTTTGATGATCCATCTACGTATCATTTATATTTTTCAAACGGCAATGTAGATAATGCAACGATAATAACTTTTTTTAATTGGCCAAACGCACATAAAGGGCGTATAGGAGCTGGACAAGTTGAAAGAATTGCTTTCAGAATTCCAAATGGTTCGATGACAGTTTGGGAAGAGCATTTACAAAATCATGATATTCAGATCCAAAGAACACAGTTGTTCGATAAAGACACATTGGAATTCGAAGATACACATGGTTTACCATTGGCACTTGTCGAAGGTGAGGCGGTCGAAAAGCATCATCAAGACATTGTTGGGTTCCATGGTGTTACAATGTTGTCGTTAGATTCAGCCGAGACTGCTCATACTTTAATCAATGATATGGGATTAACGAAAGTGAATGAAAATGATGATTACATTCACGTTGAAACAACCGGAGAATGGCACCACCACGTCATGATTCAGAAAAAAGCGCCAGAGACACATGTACGTTGGGGAGTGGGCATTGTTCATCACATTGCATGGTCGGTACCTACTGATAAAGTGCATAGAGGATGGCAAGTGAAGATGACTGGTAAAGGTTATCATGTGACAGATGTTAAAAATCGTAATTACTTTAATGCGATTTACATGAAAGAGCGTGGGGGCATAATTTTTGAATTTGCTACAGAGGGTCCTGGCTTTACTGTGGACGAACGTTTTGACGAATTGGGAACGCATTTGATGTTACCATCACAGTATGAAGATAGGAGAGAGGAATTGTTACGTTATTTACCACCGATAAGAATATAGGAAATTGCACTTTGAAAATTAGAGATTAAACAAAAAGACAAGCGAATAAATAAAACAATTAAAGGAGATGTCGACATATGGAACACATTTTTAAAGAAGGTGCACCAAACGCCCCTACATTTATTTTGTTACATGGTACAGGTGGAGATGAAAATGATTTACTACCTTTAGCTCAAGTATTAAACCCTGAATATAATGTCTTAAGCGTACGAGGAGAAGTATCAGAAAATGGCATGAATCGTTATTTTAAACGACATGGAGAAGGGCAATACGACGTTAAAGATTTAGAATATCGAACAGATCGATTAATTACATTTTTAAAAGAAGCGGCTGAAACATATCATTTTGATTTAACGAATGTAGTACCAGTTGGATTTTCAAATGGATCAAACATTGCTATTAGCATGATGCTACACGACGCAATATCGTTTGAAAAAGCACTATTATATGCACCGCTTTATCCTGTAGATTTAGAGAATAATAGTAAAGATTTAAGCGATGTAGATGTTCTGCTTTCTATGGGAGAGAACGATCCCATCGTTACAGTTGACGCAAGTAAAAACGTTATCGATATTTTTGAAAATAGAGGTGCCCATGTTACACAAGTTTGGGTGAATAGTCATGAATTAACCCAAACCGGTGTAGAAGCGGGACAAAAAGTTTTAAATCAATAATATAGAGTGAGCTATAGAAAGTTTTAACTTAATATAAGTCATCAACACAGATATAAACAGTTATATAAATGTTTATATCTTGTTTTTTGGTTAAGATAGTTAAATGTAAAAAGAAAGCCATGCTTAAAATAGCGTGACTTTCTTTTTTATTAGAATTTTGTATTGTTATAAAATTATTTTTTTAATATACCTTTAATGAAAATTGGAATTAATAGAATGAAGCCAAAAATACCCATAATAGGGAATACTTTTCCTATTAATTCTATAAATCCGATGAAAGTAGTTGCAAAGGTAACAACTGCCATTAAGATAATTAAAATGTAATATGGTCTAGTGTAAGGTTCAGTAAAACGGGAAGCAAAAGCATACATTAATCCTACGACAGTGTTATAGATAACTAAAATCATCACAATTGCCATAAATACACCCACAAATGGTGAAATATGATTTGCTAATAATAATGATGGTAAGGCAACATCTGTAATTATAGAGAATTCTGTAATCATGCCTAAATTCAGTATTAGTAATAGGAAGGTAATCAATAGACCTCCAAAAATGCCTCCCCAAATAGTTGACTTCTCATATTGTAAACGTCCGCCCATAACTGAAAGGAAACTAAAAGCTGCGGCAATTTGCAAACTACCGTAATTTATAGCATCAAACCACCACCATTGGTCTGTACGTCCTTCACTATTCGCGTAATGGTCAGCGGCCTCAAAATTGAATTGTCCTGTTGCAAAGTAATAGATTGCAATAACTGTAACAATCAATACTAAGAATGGTGTAACCATACCTAACACAGTGATTAATCGATCGAATTTTAAAAACAGTGTTAATAGAATAACTAAGACTAATATGAATGAGCTAAGTGCGTATGGGATATCGAAGCTTTCATTTATAGTAGAAACGCCACCTGCCGTCATAATCATCGCTAAGGCAAATAAGAATAACGTTAATATAATATCGAATATCGTAGCTATTGTCCGCGGTAAATAAAACTTAATCGGTTCAGTATGGTTATGAGAGCGTAAACGATAACCCGTGTTAAGTACAAAAACGCCACCCATAGTTATAATTAAACCAGTAATAATAACACCATAAACACTAAAGTTGCCGTTGCTTGTAAAGAATTGGAAAATTTCTTGTCCTGTAGCAAAACCAGCGCCGACTACAACACCAACGAATGCAAAAGCAACTATAATTATTTCTTTAATTTTATTCATATGAATTAGAATCCTTTCGTACCAGATTATTTATTGAAATAGTTTTTTGAAAAAGCTTCACAAGAATCTATTCTACCTGAAAAAGTATAAGAAATAAACAAAAAGTTTTCCTCTCATATACAAATGTATATCTTACGTGTACTAAAATGGGTGGATAGTGAAATATAGCGAGATTAAATTGTAAAAAGTGTGGGTAAATAGTGAAGGTCATTTTAATGCGCTAAATAAAAAAGTTTGATAGTATGTTTTTTTGTTAACATATTTTAGAAAAAATAGTATCGAAATTGTTTGCTATTAAATATAGAGAGAGGGAGTTATGTGACTTTACTAAACTTACCGTTAATGTTACTCATCGTTATATTTTTAGCGTTGGGAATCTTTAGTCAGTGGTTCGCTACTAGAATTAAATGGCCATCCATTGTGGTAATGGCTATTGTAGGTTTGCTTGTGGGACCAATACTTGGACTGATTAATCCACAAGAGAGTCTTGGACAAGAGGTGTTCAGTCCTCTGGTTTCATTAGCTGTAGCAATTATATTATTCGAAGGAAGTAGTAATTTAGACTTTCGTGAATTAAAAGGTATTTCTAAAGCAGTGATACGTATCATTACTTTAGGTGCAGCAATTGCATGGATCTTAGGTTCAGTTACCTTACATTACGTGCTAGGATTTTCATGGGCTATTTCGCTAGTGTTGGGTGGTTTGTTTTTAATTACGGGACCCACAGTGATACAACCATTATTAAAACAAGCAAAGGTGCGAAAAAGTGTAGATTCAATACTGAGATGGGAAAGTATTATACTTGATCCTATTGGACCTATGTTGGCCCTAGGAGCTTTTTATCTATTTCAATTATTCGAACAAGGTTTTGAATTAGAAATTATTTTAAACTTTGTTTTACGTTTCTTGATAGCAATTGTAATAGGATTTGGTGCATCCTATTTATTCATGTGGTTGATTAAACATGACTTGATCCCACAAAATTTAATGCCACCGATTCAATTGGTATTTATTTTACTTGTTTTTGCAATTTGTGACGAAATATTACCAGAATCTGGCTTGCTTGCAGTCACTATTTTTGGCTTAATGATGGCTCGTATGAAACGTCATGATTTAATATTCAAAGAATCTGATCACTTTATAGAAAATACATCATCTATTATGATTTCAACGGTCTTTATTTTGATTACATCTTCTTTAACTTTAGGCGTGTTAGAGAGTGTCATGTCATGGAAATTATTTATATTCTGCGCGATTATGATTATTGTAATTAGGCCGATTTCAATATTACTAGCTACAATTAGCACAGAAATTTCAAAACGTGAGCGTGCCATGGTCTCTATGATGGCTCCAAGAGGAATCGTAGTCCTTACTGTGGCTCAATTTTTCGGAGGATTATTTGTAGAGAAAGGTACACCTTTGGCTGAGTTAATCACCCCTGTAACATTTGGTTTAGTATTTATTACCGTTGTTATTTACGGGTTTAGCTTTTTACCATTGAGTAAAATTATGCACCTTTCAAGCACAGAGCCACCGGGTGTCATTATTGTTGGAGAAAGTGAATTTTCTTTTCATCTTGGGGCAAAATTAAGAGAACATAACATTCCAGTTATGACATTTAATTTATTTAAAAATACTTCCGAACGCTCTAATGAATTAGATTTTGAAATATTTGAGGGGAATTTATTGTCTAGTAATGATCGTATATATGCAGATATGACACGCTACAATAAATGCTTACTTATGACACAATCATTTGTGTTTAATAGCTTAGCTTTTAACGAATTAGTACCTGAATTTGGGCTGAAGAATGTAGATATGATGCCTATATCATTTAGTGATGAGCATGCAAGGAGTAACGTAGATGGACCAATTAAAAATCATATTTTGTTTGATTGGAACTTTACGTCACGTTGGTTTAATCGTTTTATCAAAGATCACAATATTTTAGAAGTACCAATGTCTTGTAAGAATCAGTTAAGTGAAAATGACATGATACTTTATCATATTAGCGATAGTGGCGTCGTTACGTTTAAGAGAGGAAATAACAATCTTGTAGAAACAGAAAAAGGTATGATTGGCTACTTAAAAGATGCTTATTTGCATCAAAACATATAAAAAAATCCATTTGCGCAATTATTAATTGTTAGCAAATGGATTTTTTATGTTCGAATATATTTTTAATTTACGAATCGATCATGCATGAGCTCTTTTAAAATATCAATTTGTTCTTGAATCGTCTGACCTGTATTCGTGTGACGAATTTTCTTGCGTTGTAATTCTTTATCCACGACACGGCGAATAGAAAGTTCATCAGCACCATTAAGAAGCACATGTTCTTTAGAGTTGAAGTGTTCGTGCGCTACAAGTTGCATACCAAATGAGTTATAAAGCAATGTATAACCTGCTATGCCTGTTGTAGATTGATATGCTTTTGAGAAACCACCATCAATAACAATCATTTTCCCATCTGCTTTAATAGGATTTTCACCATCAATTTCTTTTACAGGTGTATGTCCATTGATAATGTGCCCTTGTTCAGGATCTAAACCAAAATCTTTTAGCATTTTTTTACACATATCTACATCCTCACGTAAATAATAGTATGGATTTTTAGTTTCTTTATGTGAGGATTTATCACTTATAAAGTAACGTTCAAAAGTAGTCATTGCACGTTTACCAAAGAGTGAAGAATACTTTCCAGTCCATAAATACCAAACAAGGTCAGTAGCTAAATCATCTTGAATTTCTTTGTGATCAAAAGCTTGTCTAACATGGCGTTCAAAATAATCTAGTAGATTTCGACCATGACGCTTTTCACCATCTATTGTCATGGATTCCATTTCTCCGTTTTCATCGACAGGGATGCAACCATGAATAAGTAAATTACCGTTGTAAGGTAAATAAAGTTTCCCTTTTTGCATTAAGAATGTCATATGACGTTTTAATTTTTCTGATTGCTGTACAGATAATAATAAGTTATTCATTACTTCTGCTTCTTCTTTCAACAGTTTATTTGGATCCTCAGAATCGATAGTTTGGAAACAAGTGTTTTCTAAAGTGTATGTTTTTCCGTACAAAGTGGCTTCATTTTTATCATAATCAATACTTTCTAGTACTAAACGTTCATCCATTTCAAAAGCAGGTCGACGTTTAATAATAGGTGCTTCTAATTTGAATTGTATCATCGCGATAGCTTGGTGTATTTTTGTAATTTGTTCTATTTCAGCTTTTGTTAAGTCTTGTGGGTTTTTAGGTTGGAATGCTGGGTTATTACCCTCATAGTATTTTTCAGCAAGTGTGAGTAGCGGGCGGAGATTAATACCATATGCATCTTCGATAATATCTAGATTATTGTAACGCGCACATATTCTTAATAAATTTGCTAAACAAACTTTGGAACCAGCATAGGCACCAATCCATAAAACGTCGTGATTTCCCCATTGAATATCTACAGAAGGGTAATCAATCAATGTTTCCATGATTTTATCTGGTTCTGGACCACGGTCATAGATATCACCTACAACATGTAAATGATTTACTACTAGGTGTTGGATAGTAAACGATAGCCCAATAATTAAATCATCAGATTGTTCAAGTTCTATTATTTGGTTAATTAAAGTTTCATAATAAGAATGCTTGTTGTTGTATTTATTACTTTTATAAAGTAATTCTTCTACTATAAACACATAGTTTTTAGGTAAAGATTTACGTAATTTGGTACGTGTATATTTTGATGAGGCATATGTAATTAATTTGATTAAGCGGTTAATTGTTATTACATACCAATGATCTAATTCTGATTTAGAAGTGAAATCATTTTTCACTAATTTCAGTTTTTCTTCTGGGTAGTAAACAAGTGAAGAAAATTCATTGATTTCTTTTCTTGTTAAAGTATCTTGAAAAATATCGTTAATTTTTGACAATACATTTCCGGATCCATTACGTAATACGTGTTGGAAAGCATGGAATTCACCATGTAAATCACTTACGAAGTGTTCAGTACCTTTTGGTAGTTCTAAAATCGATTCTAAGTTAATTATTTCTGTGGCCAACGCTTCCTTAGAGTTAAATTGTTCTGAAAGTAAATCTAAATATCTATCTTTTACACTTTTGTCTGTTGTTCTACACATGAATTATGTCACTCCAATTGTATAATTTTTTGCTCTTTTTATTGGTTATGTAAAACGCTTACATTATATAGTTTGTATTGTAGCATTAAATTGAAACGGTATGTTTAATTCTTATTATATTATGAAATCAAATGGAATTCTAAAAAATGGCTTAATTTTTATAAAAATGATAGAAAATAATTCTAAACGAACGCACGTGGCATGAATCAAAAAACTATATATGTAATTTGACATGTTACTCAAATACATTAAAATCGATATTTATATAAAAGTTGTAAGAAACATACATTCAAGTGAATTCTAATTTGAGATTAAAGACATTAAAAATGTAAAAATACACATATAATTTATGGGGGTTAAAACCCTTTTATATCAAGGATTAAAGTGCCGTAAAGGCTTTTTTGCAGATGAATGTGATAAAAAAGTTTCGAATAAGTGGTTTAAAATTCTGTTTATTTTTGTATAATGAATGCATGTGACAAAATTATATAATAAAAGGGAGTTTGTTTAATGTTTACATTGGGAGCATCATTATCGAGTCAAGTTGACCCGAACTGGCAAACATATATTATGCTATGTTTTTATTTCCTAATCTTATTAGGCATAGGTTACTATGGCTTTAAACAATCTACAGGAAACGTTAGCGAATATATGTTAGGTGGCAGAAATATTGGTCCATATGTAACAGCCTTATCTGCAGGTGCATCGGACATGAGTGGTTGGATGATTATGGGGCTACCTGGAGAAGTTTATACAACAGGCCTGTCTGCAGCTTGGCTAGCCATTGGTCTTACAATAGGGGCGTACATAAACTATATTGCTGTAGCACCTCGTCTCCGTGTATATACAGAAAAAGCAGGAGATGCGATTACGTTACCGGATTTCTTTAAAAATCGTTTAGATGATAAATCTAATGTTATTAAAATAATTTCCGGCGGTATTATAGTTGTATTCTTTACCCTTTATACTCATTCTGGAATGGTTTCAGGCGGGGTATTATTTGAAAGTGCGTTTGGTGTAAATTATCACACTGGAATGTTAATCGTAGCAGTTATTGTTATTTCTTATACATTCTTCGGTGGTTACCTAGCCGTATCACTGACTGACTTTTTCCAAGGGGTCGTTATGCTTATCGCTATGGTAATGGTTCCGATTGTTACTATGATGGAATTAAGCGGACTAAATACAATATCACAAGCAGCAGAATTAAAACCTACGAACTTAGATTTATTTAGAGGGACAACTGCGATAGGCATAATTTCTTTCTTTGCTTGGGGCTTGGGTTATTTTGGTCAGCCTCATATTATCGTACGTTTTATGTCTATCAAATCAATCAAACAAATACCAACTGCAAGACGCTTCGGTATCGGTTGGATGGCAGTCAGTCTACTTGGTGCAGTAGCTGTTGGACTTGTAGGTATTACATTTATTAATCAAACTGGTACAGATATTCAAAACCCAGAAACATTATTTATTTTAATGGGACAAATTTTATTCCATCCACTTGTTGGTGGGTTCCTACTTGCCGCTATTTTAGCAGCAATTATGAGTACAATTTCTTCACAATTATTAGTGACATCTAGTTCATTAACAGAAGACTTTTATAAATTAGTTCGTGGTGAAGAAGCAGCTAAAAAGCATGAAAAAGAATTTGTTATGGTTGGACGTGTATCAGTTATAGTAGTTGCACTTATATCGATTTGGATTGCTTGGACTCCAAATGATACGATTTTAGGTCTTGTAGGTAATGCATGGGCAGGATTCGGAGCAGCATTTGGACCGCTTGTACTATTGTCATTATATTGGAAAGGTTTAAGTCGTACAGGGGCAGTGACTGGTATGTTATCAGGTGCAATTGTAGTAATTATTTGGATTGCATTTGTTAAACCACTTGGAGAAGTAAATGACTTCTTTAACTTATATGAAATTATACCAGGATTCTTAACAAGTTTAATTGTAACAATAGTTGTTAGTAAATTTACTAAAAAACCTAACCTTGATGTTGAAGGCGATTTAGAAGATGTACGTCAAACAATTAAAGCAGTAAGCAAAAAATAATAAACATAATTTAAATAAGGGGTTTAAATTATGTACACAAAATTAAACAAAAAGACTATATGATGTTTTATTTTCTATTAAATATAAAAACATCATATAGTTCAAATAGGGAGAAATATAGATCGTGAAAGGCTAACTTCATAGGGGGAAGTTAGCCTTTTTGTTTTGGGGAAACACAGCGTGAATAAATGTCTAATGAAAAAAAGCTACTGTATATAAATTTAAAAACACTTTCACCTACTAATTTTAAAAATGTGAAGTGTTTAAATCAATTTATTGTTGGTAAATATTAAAAGAAGTGATAATTATGGAGGCTGAATTTGATTATTACTGTAAATGCAACTATGAAAGTGGCCCCTACAAAATAAATATTTTTAACAATTTTTCAATGAAGTTATGCAATACTTGATTAGTGAACTAGAAATGAGAGTTACACAAAATAAATAACAGTAAAAAAATAAAAGTCTAAAATTATATCATTTGCTGTGTTTAGGTTTTTATTTTTTATCATAATTGAAAGAGAAAAATTATTGTGAAATAATACAATAGTGTATAATTTCATAATTGAAAACAAGTATACGAACACCCCCGATATTAACAATAGTTAGCTAGTTTTATAAGGAGAGAATAAGTAATGTTATATCAACACGGAACTTTAGGTACTTTGATGGCAGGTTTATTAGACGGCACTGCTACGATGAATGAGATCTTGGCACATGGTGACTTAGGTATTGGAACTTTGACTGGTTGTGATGGCGAAGTCATAATATTAGATGGCATTGCCTACCATGCCAATGAACATGGTGAATTTAAACAATTAGAAGGTCACGAAATGACACCATTTTCTACTGTTACTCCATTTGAAGTAGATAAACAATTCGATGTACGTCATATCACGGATTCAGAAGCAGTTTTAAATGAAGTACAGTATCAAGCTGCAAGTAATAATATATTTATAGCAGTAAAAATTACAGGAAAATTTGAAATGGTACATGTCAGAATGATGCCTAAACAAGATAAGCCTTACACAAAATTAATAGAGTCTGCTAAACGGCAACCGGAATACACACAAGAGCAAGTGTATGGTACAATTGTTGGATTTTATTCACCTCAATTATTCCATGGAGTTGCTGCTGGAGGCTTCCATTTGCATTTTGTTGATCAAGATAGAACGTTTGGTGGTCATGTCTTGGACTTTGAACTTAATAGCGGTTCGGTAGAACTAAGCAATATTGAGACACTAGAACAACACTTTCCAGTCAATGATCAAACATTTTTAGTGGCAGATATCGATTATTCGAACGTACATGAAGATATTAAAGAAGCTGAATAAGTGAGCAATCACTTTGAAATTGAAAAAGTTATAAGTAAGAGCAAGAGGAGACTTACAAACTAATAATCGCATGCCCTCTCAAACAAATACATTATATGAACTAAAAAAAAGTGTTAAAATAATGTAGTGATGTTTTAAGTTGCACATATGTATTAATATGATAATAAACATTGTATTAAATATTGAATTGAATAAATTGCATGTGTTAGTGACAAGATACGTTATTATTTAATAACGTATTTTTGTATGCAATTTTTAAAATACTCAGTTCTGGGCATATGAATCTAATGAAAAAAATATTAAAGGAGATGAACACCAACATTGATTAAATATTTAAAGTCACTTACTCGTTTTAATTCTATGAAAATTGATGTTGCGAAAGGTGTTAGGCAAGCGATACTAATGTTTATCCCATTAATTATTGGTTATTTAATGGGCCATCTATCTACGGGATTGCTTATATCTACAGGTACCTTAGCACATATATATGTATTTGGTGGTTCAGCAAAATCTAAATTACGTATTGTATTTTTCTCAACGATAGGGCTATCAATAGCTATGATATTAGGTACACTCACGGTAAACCAACCACTCATTTTTGGTATATTACTTCTTATCGTTGCAGTCATCCCATATTACATATTTAGTTCACTAAATATAGTCGGGCCATCATCGACGTTTTTTATTGTTGCGTTCAGTTTACCTATTAACTTACCTGTAGCTCCAGAAGAAGCTCTGTATAGAGGTGTGGCTATGTTTATTGGCGGGTTATTAGCAACACTTATCGTTACTATTGTTATTCTGATATCTCAAGAAACTGCAGAATCTAAAGCAATTAAAAATGATTATAATATCATTAAACAATTGATTTATAATTTTGATAATCCTAAAGCATTTGCTAAAGTTTCGCAATTTGCAGTGACTGCATTTAGAAATTCAGATAGCCAGTTAATTACTTCTAGTACTGCAAAATCAAAAGAATCCCCTGAATTCCAAAGATTATTATTACTTCATAATACTGCACAAGGAATCTATTCAGAGTTATTAGAGCTGAATGAAAAAAATGCGCGTCCGCTACCTAAGGAAATTAAGGAAATGGTAGATTATGTTATTAAGCTAGTTTATTCGGAAGGTGAGTTTAAGCGACCTTGGACAAAAACAGTGGATATAGAACAGCAATATCAAAATTTAGTTGATAATATATTTAAAGTAGACGCGATTATGAATGCTGATAATGAACGTGTAGAACATGAAATTGATATACGTGTTCCAATATACGGACATCGAATGCTCACAAACTTAACTTTAGATTCATTCGTCTTTAGAAACACATTACGCTATATAATTATTATGGCGATTGCGATTTTTATAGCACTTATGTTTGATTTTGAAAAAGCATATTGGATTCCGTTAAGTACACATACTGTGCTTTTAGGTTCAACAACATTGCATAGTTTTGAACGCGCTGGCTCACGAAGTGTAGGAACCATCGTAGGCGTACTTGTACTATCACTCATTTTATTATCAACGCCTCCACTACCTATTGCTATCCTATTATTAGCAACCGCGGCAGGTGTTACAGAGGTTTTTGTAGGTGCTAATTATTCATTTGCTGTTATCTTCATCACAATTCAAGTCATATTACTAAATGGTATAGCAGCAAATCATTTAACTATTTTGATCGCATTACCAAGAGTTATTGATGTTATTGTTGGCGTGGTTATCGCTGTTATATGTTTATTAGTTATTGGCAGAAAGACTGCATCTTCCATGTTACCAGGTACGCTTGCAGATGTAGCAAGAGATGAAGCAATATTATTTCATTACTTATTTGCAAGTAGTAAATATTCATCTAGAGAACAAGATAAACAAGAAATGTTACAGTTAAGTGTGAAACTTAATAATATGACTCAAGTGTATAACAACGCCAATGGTGAAATATTTAGTAATAAAATGGTCATTCAGTATTACTATCCTAGTATTTATGCTTTAGAAGAAATTAGCTTTATGCTTACAAGAGCTTTAAGCAATGAAAAAAGGTATCATATAGACGATGAAACAATGGGCGAATATTTACTTATTTTTGAAAATATAGCAAAACATTTTGAAAGAGGTACACATATAAAAGTTCAAAATGTACCTCATTTACCTCAGTATACGCATATCAGAACTTCTTTAATGAATATTCAAAATAATTGCATGCATGCAAGACAAGATGCAAAAATAGCACATGTTTAAAAAGCAAGCCAACGTAGCGATAAATAATATCGTATGAGTTGGCTTGCTTTTTTTGTAAGTAATATGGTGTTTAAGGTACGTAAACGGTAGGGGAAGTGTGATGTTTGTCTGAGGGCAGACTGACTTTGAAGGTCGGACTAGTTTTCACCTTCTTTTTAGTCTTTTTCTTCTCGCTGTTCTTATTGATTTTTAAATTTTTGAGGTAATATCAATCGACTTGTCCATAAGTTCTACAATTCCAACCATAGAAGCAACATGTGTTTCAAATTCCCAATTTGTTTTGTCATCTACATGATTTTGAATGTCGCTTGATAAATCATCGTAAATTTTGTTTATCAATTTATGTGGGGTATCGGGTGACGGAACTAAACCTATAGTGACTTTATTCATGATTTCCTCCTTTATATAATGTTAAATAATGCTTAGATTCATAGATTAATTCCCGGTCATAATAAATTTAATCATTATATTTTCTAACTCTCATTGAATAAAAAGTATAGTCTTTGTTTGTAGAAGTTCTATAGTGGTAAATAATGAGTGAGATTGATTATACACAGGAGGTAGATATTAATGCCTTGGACGATGGACGATTACCCACAAAGTTGGAAAAATATGGATAAATTAGAACGTAAAAAAGCAATAGATATTGGAAATGCAATGCTGAAAGATGGATATAAAGAAGATAGAGCTATCCCAATCGCAACTAAGCAAGCTGAATCCTGGTACAAAGATGCTTCTAAAAAGGAGTTAGACGAGTTACAAAATAAAAAAATTACCAAACACGATAAAGACGATTCAGCTGATCCTCAATTAAATAATAAAGATGTTCACGTTTATTATGAAGATGACAAATGGAAAATTAAATCAGATGGTGCTAAGCAAGCATCTGATAGCTTTGAAATGAAAGAAGATGCAATGAAACGCGCACGTAATATTGCTGATAATAGATTAAAAGAAGTTATAGAGCACAAAAAGGATGAATAGCATAATGTTTGTTATTGAAATATAAACTAAGATGATTATATTTTAAAAAGACTCAACGGTTTGCATAGCCGTTGAGTCTTTTTCTGAAGTGTAGATTATTCAATGTATACATCTTTATATTTAGAAAATTGTTGTGAATTAGCTATAATGAAGTTGAATTTAGATATTTCTGGGAGGCACGAAAAATGTATATTGAACGTAAACCTTCGTTGAAAATAGACGATTTAAAGCAAGAATTTCAAGAAAGCCTAAAACAAATTAATAGTAAAGAAGAAGCATTTGATATGGTTGTAGATTTTGTAGCTTTAGAACAATTATATTCCTCAGCAGTTAAAGAAATTAGTACCAAATTGGATATATTAGACGATAATTTTCGACAAATGTATAAGCATAACCCAATTCATCATATGGAGCGTCGTGTTAAAGAATTGAGAAGTTTACTTAAAAAGTTAGATCGTAAAGGTTGTGAAATAAGTACAGCGTCTGCAAAAGAAAATATCTTAGATATAGCAGGCATTAGAGTCGCTTGTAATTATATAGACGATATTTACGTAATAGAGAAATTGCTGCTAAAACAAGAAGATGTAAAACTTTTAAAACGTAAGGACTACATTCAAAACCCTAAAGATAATGGCTACCGTAGCCTACACATCGTAGTAGCTATCCCAGTATTTTTAGCACATTCAGTTGAAACGGTACCAGTAGAAATTCAAATCAGAACAATTGGTATGGATATGTGGGCAAGTTTAGAACACCAAATTCGTTATAAAAATAATGAAAATACTGAAAAACACAGGACAGTATTAAAACAATGTGCAAATGATATAGCTACGGTTGAAAGTAAAATGCAGCATATCCACTCTGAAGTATTCGAAAATTAAATACGCCTTGTTATAAATTAAAAGTTTGTATGAATACCAAGCTGGTTTATTAATCATCGTACTTTGCTTAATAGTAATATTTAAGTTTTTATAAAAAATTAATTTCCGACATGTACAGGTTTATGCCTGTCATGTCGGTTTTTTAGGTTTAAATGTAAATACAAAAGTTTTTGCAAGCGTTTGCAAATTCAGTGGTTGTGTATTACTATACTTGTATACAAGTATATCGTATTAAAAAGAGGTGAAGTCTTTATGAAATATAATTACCCTGAACAATGGTTAGAAGGTGTCTCAAAAGGCGAAATGATTGCTGCAGAAATTCGATTAAAAATTGTCGAAGGAACGATAACGACAGATACACTATTAACTGAGAATCAAATAGCAAAAGAATATAATGTCAGTCGTTCCCCGGTTAGAGATGCGTTTAAATTATTAAAGCAAGATCAATTAATACATTTAGAGAGAATGGGGGCAGAAGTCTTACCCTTTGATGAAAATGAAAAAAAGGAACTTTATGATTTAAGAATCATGTTAGAATCTTTTGCTTTTAGCAGGATAAAAAATTTGGATCATAACTTAATTGTTAAAGAATTACGTAAACAATTAGAAATGATGAAAGTAGCAGTTCAATTTGAAGATGCAGAAGCATTTACGGAGCATGATATGAAATTTCATGAAGTAACAATACTAGCTTCTAAACACCAATACTTAAAAACATTTTGGAATAACTTAAGGCCAGTCATGGAAGCATTGATACTGTTGTCAATGCGACAACGCATGAGTGAAAAGCCAGAAGACTTTGAGCGTATACATCATAATCATGAAGTATTTATTGAAGCGGTTGCTAACCAAGATGCTGCAAAATTAAGAGAAGCGTTCCACCTCAACTTCGACGATGTTGGCGAGGATATTGATAGTTTCTGGTTAAATTAAAATTTAGAACCAGTTGAAAAGTAGGAGGAATAGTCATGAAATACATGATTGGTGTCGATATCGGCACAACAAGTACGAAATCAGTACTTTACGATGAAAAAGGTCAATTTATAATGAAACATAATATAGGTTACCCATTACATACACCAAATGTAGAAACTTCAGAAGAAAATCCTGATGAATTATTTGATGCAGTATTGATGACTGTTAAGTACGTCATGCGTGAAGCAAATATTGCTAAAGAAGACCTTAAGCTTATTTCGTTTAGCGCACAAATGCATAGCTTAATTGCAATGGATGCGAGTAACCAACGCCTTACTGAAAATTTAACTTGGGCTGATAATCGTGCAAGCCAATATGCTGAAGAAATAAAAACCAAGCATAAGGGACATGAGATTTACCAAAGAACTGGTACGCCAATCCATCCGATGTCACCATTAGCTAAAATTTTCTGGATGAAACATGAACAACAAGAAATATACAATCAAACAGCTACATTTGCTGATATTAAGACTTATATTTTCTATCAATTATTTGAAGAATTTGTGATAGATCAATCGATGGCGTCGTCTACGGGAATGCTTAATTTAGAAACATTATCATGGGATAAAGAAGCACTAGCACTATTAGATATTGATGAGCATCAATTGCCAAAAGTTGTGCCGACAACACATATCTTAAAAGGAATGAAACGTCGTTATGCAACGTTGATGGGGATAGATGAGAATACACCGATTGTAGTTGGGGCAAGTGATGGCGTACTTTCTAACTTAGGAGTAAATGCCTTTAAAAAAGGTGAAGTAGCAGTGACGATAGGTACATCAGGTGCAATAAGAACAGTTATAGACAAACCGAGAACAGATTATAAAGGGCGTATCTTTTGTTATGTGTTGACTGAAGGCCATTATGTAATTGGCGGTCCTGTAAATAATGGTGGTGTCGTACTACGTTGGCTACGAGATGAATTATTAGCGAGTGAAGTTGAAACTGCAAAACGATTAGGCGTTGATCCTTATGATGTATTAACAAAAATAGCTAACAGAGTGAATCCAGGTGCAGATGGTTTAATCTTCCACCCGTATCTTGCTGGTGAACGTGCACCATTGTGGAATGCTGATGCTAGAGGATCATTCTTTGGTTTAACACTATCTCACAAGAAAGAACATATGATTCGAGCTGCTTTGGAAGGTGTACTTTATAATCTTTATACTGTTTATCTTGCTCTGATTGAAGTGATGAATGAAACGCCTTCAACTATAAAAGCGACAGGTGGATTTGCTAAAAGTGAAGTATGGCGTCAAATGATGGCAGATATTTTTGATACAAATTTAATTGTACCTGAAAGTTATGAAAGTTCTTGCTTAGGTGCATGTGTATTAGGGATGAAAGCACTTGGAGAAATTGATGATTTTTCAATTATCGAAGAAATGGTTGGAACTACAAATGAACACACACCAAATCAAAACAATGTACAAGTATATCAGCAACTTATATCTATATTTATTAATTTGAGTCGTTCGTTAGAAGCCCGCTACACAGAAATTGCCACCTTCCAACGTGAACAAATGACGCATGAAGACTCATAATATAGATATTACAATTAAAGAGAAACGTGACGAGATGTCATTATTACCTTATTGGTGATGTGATTTTGTCACACGCTCTTTATATTTTTCGAATATAAAGTAAGCGTTACCAAGATTGGGTGGATGTATGCATGTCTGTCAACAATTCATTCAATCTTTAATTTGAAAGGGGAGAACGATTATGTTTGAAACAATTTGGCCACTGATTACGGTGGTAATAGGAATTATCATATTACTATCACTTATTATTTTCTTGAAATTAAATACATTTATTTCTTTAATTATCACATCTATTGTGACTGCAGTTTTACTAGGTATGCCGTTAAATAAAATCATTGAAACAGTAGAGACGGGTATGGGAAGTACACTCGGTCACATTGCGTTAATTTTCGGGTTAGGTGCGATATTAGGAAAGCTGCTCTCAGATGGTGGAGGTGCTACACGTATTGCTGATACACTTATTAAAAAGTTTGGACCTAAACATGTGCAATGGGCGATGCTTGTAGCCGCATTTATCGTAGGGATTGCGTTATTCTTTGAAGTAGGCTTAGTATTATTAATTCCATTAGTATTTACGATTGCTAAACGCGCTAATGTATCACAATTAAAATTAGGATTTCCAATGGTTGTGGCTTTATCTGTAACTCACGGATTTTTACCACCACATCCAGGGCCAGTAGTTATTGCAAAAGAGTTAGAAGCAAACTTAGGTCATGTATTATTATATGGTATGATTATTGCTATTCCAGTTACAATCATAGCTGGGCCGTTATTTAATAAAGTAGCACAAAAAATAGCACCATCTGCTTATACACGTGAAGGTGATATTTCAGCTTTAGGTGCTCAAAAAGAATTTTCAGAAGAAGAAATGCCAGGATTCGCTATCAGTTTACTAACTGCTATTTCTCCAGTTATCTTAATGTTATTTTCAACTGTCGTGCAACTTATTACAGGTAATGAAGAAGCTACAAATGGCTTTGAATCATTTGTCTACTTTATTGGTACAGCAGCAACAGCCATGCTGATTGCAGTATTATTTGCTATTTTTACTATGGGTATTAGACAAGGGCGTAATAATTCAGAAATTATGGATTCAGTTTCTAATGCGATTTACCCAATTGGTATGATGATTTTAATTATTGGTGGTGGCGGCACCTTTAAACAAGTATTAATTGATGGTGGCGTTGGAGATACCATCGCTAAATTATTCGAAGGCACAGAAATGTCACCTATTTTATTAGCATGGTTTGTCGCGGCTGTACTCCGAATCGCTTTAGGGTCTTCAACTGTTGCTGCAATATCATCTACAGGTATTGTTATGCCTTTATTGCAAGTATCGGATGTTAATGTTGCGCTAGTTGTTTTAGCTATCGGAGCCGGTAGTGTAATATTATCTCACGTTAACGACGCAGGATTTTGGATGTTCAAAGAATACTTTGGACTAACTGTTAAAGAGACATTCCTAACATGGTCGTTGCTTGAAACTGTTATATCAGTATCAGGTTTAATATTCATATTAATATTAAGTGTTTTTGTATAAATTATAAATATAGTAATAATAGTTTAATTATATGTAGAAAAGCTCCCATAATATTTGGGAGCTTTTCTATCATTTAAATTTTATTAATATTTTAGTTACTTAAATATTAATATAGAAGGAAATTTCAACATAACTGTTCTTTTAAATGATAAAATAAACTAACTGTTTGAGAATTATCAGAATTAAGACGTTCAATTCAATCTTTTTCAATCTGATGAAAAGATGTTTATGATGTTACTCAAATATATAACCATTGAAATTTTACTCAACTCATTTATAGTAAGTAAAATAGGGGGCATAAATTATGAAAAGAATACTACTCATCGCAAGTGCGTTTATTGGTGTTATTGTTGGGGCTGGCTTTGCATCAGGTCAAGAAGTACTCCAATACTTTACCAGTTTTGGTATTATGGGAACATTTGGTGCAATTATTACTACAGCATTATTTGCTTATGTAGGTATGATGCTTGTTTGGTTGGGAAGTAAGTCTAAGACAGATTCTCATAAGGAAGTTATACATAATATTACAGGGACATCAATTATCGGAAAATTGTTAGGATGGATTATTGATTTAGTCATTATATTTACACTATTTGGTGTCGGAGTCGTTATGATTGCTGGGGCAGGTTCAAATCTTAATCAACAATTTGGATTACCTTCAATCGTAGGCACTGTTCTTATGACAATATTAATTATTTTAGCTGGTATGATGAAAGTTGAAGGTGTTGTTAAAGTTATTGGTAATATTACACCTTGTTTGATCTTGTTTATCATAGTTATATCCGTTTATAGTTTTCTTACAACTGATACACCATTCTCACAACTTAATACATTATCAGATGCTAAACCATCAACATTACCAAACTGGTTTATCGCAGGTGTTAATTACGCTTCATTTAATACTGCAGTCGGTGCATCTATGGCCATTGTTATGGGAGGATCTGAAAAAAACACAAAAGTGGCAGCTATCGGTGGATTAGCTGGAGGACTTGCTCTTGGAATTATGATTGTATTAAGTAATTTAGCTATTTTCACTCAAATTGACGTAGTTGGTAATATGGAGATGCCGATGTTAGGTATAGTTAATCATATTTCACCTATATTAGGTGTGGTGATGGCACTCGTTATTTTTGCTATGATCTTTAATACTGGTTTAGGTATGTTTTATGCATTTGCCACACGTTTTACAGTAGTGGATACAAAACGATTTAAATTATTCTATACAGTTACAGTCATCATAGGTTTACTCTTAAGTTTCGTAGGCTTTACAGACTTAGTCGCAATCTTCTATCCATTAATTGGTTATTTAGGGCTTGTACTTATTTTTGTATTATTTTATGCACCATTTAAATTAAAGTTTGGAAATAAAAATATAAGCAGCTAGTTAAAGCCATTGATTTAATAAAAATAGAACACTTATAGATTAAAAGAATAAGTTCTAAAATTTTTAATATAAATTTCACACCTCATTTCTTATTTTTAGATATAATAAAAATAAGAAATGAGGTGTTTTTTTTGAATGAGGAAACGTTAGAAATATTACAAATGCATGCATTACAATTATTGGGCATTCGCTTAGAAGGTTATGATACGAATGATATGAATGGGATTATAAGTCATATCAAGACGCCTTTTATGAATACGTCAAGAAAGCAGTTTAACAATGAGGTGAAACATTTTATTGTACATATGCATAGTAATAAAATTTACCATTATACGAATAGTTTCGGGGTTAATTTTATATTTTTTAAATTTAAAAAATATAAGAAAATATATATTATAGGGCCATATATGGAGAATCGACCGAATGAACGCCGTTGTAATGAATTACTTCAAAGTTTGGATATCAAAATTTCAAAGCTATCGATATTAAAACAATATTTGTTAACGATTCCTTTGTGTCATCATGTAAAAGCACAAAAAATGTGTCGTTTAGCAATTCGATTCTTGAAAAAAAGAAATATTGTTTATGAAACTGTGAAAATAGATTTTAGTTTTCATTCAACTGCCGAGGGTTTAGCAGAATCTAAAGCTCAAATCGATTATACGCTAAAAGAAATAGAGTACCGTTATAATTTAGAAAATCAGCTACTTACCGCAGTTGAAAATGGTAACACAAAAGAGGCATTCTCTATTATGAATTCAATGAACTTATCAGTAGCTGGTCTAAGAAGAGTGAAAGATGATATTTCAAATGAACAATATAAGGCGTATTTAGTAAATACACTATGTCGTAAAGCTGTGGAAAAAGCAGGTGTAAGTTTAGTCCATATCGACGAAATATCTGCAAATTTTGCGGCTTTGATAGATCAAACAATGGATATAGAAACATTAGATGAAATCACTTACTTAATTGTTAAAGAATATACAGATAAAGCGATGAAAGTTAAAGCAAATGCTTATAGTCCAAAAATAAGTAAAGTTATTCAATATATAGAAAGAAATTTGGATAATACATTATCTTTGAATGAGCTTGCGGCATACGTTGAATTAGCTCCGAGTTATTTGTCTAAAATATTTAATAAGGAAATCAATAAATCTATTTCACAATACATTATTGAATCGAGAGTCAAGAAAGGTCGAGACCTTCTCGCGAGGACAAAAATGACCGTATCTGAAGTGGCAAACTATGTAGGATTTAAAGAGCAAAGCTATTTTGCACAGTGTTTTAAAAAATACTATGGTGTAACGCCTTTACAATATCGAACAGAGCATAAAGAATTTTATTAAAGGAGAAATTACTGAAAATTATAAAAATATTTTAAAACCTCCTATTTTTAGTGAATATATTATAAAAAATATTAATAAAATCATAAATTGGTTGTAAAAATACTGGTTAAAGAATAAGGTTATAACATTTATTTGAGAAATGAATTGTGCGTAAAAGAAAAAATTGAACTTGACTTTTAAGTTAAAAAAGAACCCTTAGTTACAGACTTTATGAATATCCAAGCACTACAAAGTATTTAATAATATTATTTCATTATATAACAACGTTGTTATTTTGGGATTGACTGTTGAGTATTAAAAAATATAATGAGAGTAAGATTTCTATAAATAAGCTAAGGGATGTTCAGATACTAATTTTTATACGGCTTAGTTTATGGAAATAAATTTTTTGAGTATATAGGAAAGCGCTTACACTTTATATTTTATTGCTAATCGATAGTAACAATTACTAATACATACTAGGAAACGATATTATCAGTAATACACAATTAGGAACGTTTCTGTAGTGGAAAGAGGTTATAGGTATGGTTACAGCAAAACTAAAACCAGCAAATAGTAAGTTGAAAAGTTTTAAAGAAATTCAGTCGCCACGATTAAAATTTAAAGAAAAACTGTCATATGGATTTGGTGATTTAGGTAATGGCTTAATGTTTGATATGGGACAAATTTACTTACTTTTATTTTATACGGACATTTTAGGTATACCGTCAGCCATTGGGGAGCTGTGTTTCTTGTTGCGAAATTCTTTGATGCTTTTGTAGATGCTGGCGTGGGTACTATAGTAGATAATCAAAGAAATTTTGCTAAGCGAGGTAAATTTAAGCCTTTTATTCTGTACGGTACAATACCATTAGCCATACTTACTGTGCTCACCTTTATGTCGCCAGATATTAGTGAAACCGGGAAAATTATATGGGCATTTGGAACTTATTTACTATTTAGCGTAGCGTATTCTGTTGTGAATATACCATATGGTTCGCTGTCAGCATCTATGACAATTAATTCAGAAGATCGTACACAGTTATCGGTATTCCGTAACTTAGGTGCCCAGGCTGCAATGTTTATTTCTGGAGTCGTTGTTATTCCATTAGTAACACTATTTCCAACACAGTCTTTAGGCTACCCAGTAGTAGTGGGCTTGCTGGCTGTAATCGGCGTTACATTCCACTTGCTATGTTATAAAGGTGTTAATGAACGTCATATGGTAGAAAGACCAAAAGAAAAAGGTATTGGTCGAAAAGCATTTTTAAATTTATTAAAAAATAGACCGTTTCTTATTTTAGCAATATATACATTAATGACTATTACAGCATTGTTCTTACAACAGTCATCACAGTTATATTATTTTAAATATGTATTAGGTGAAGCAAACTTAGTCGGCGTTGTAAGTACATTAAACGTTATCGTATTAATACCAGCATTATTCTTAACGACGTTTTTAAGTAAACGTGTTGGTAAAAAAATGACTGCAATCATTGGATTATCAGGATTTGTAGTATTTCAATTTATTAACTTTATGTTCTTCTCAGATCATGTGACGCTATTTTTAGTTGTTAATTCAATAGCGACATTATTCTTAGTAATACCGAATACGGTGACATGGGCATTTATTGCTGATGTAGTAGAATATGGCCAATGGCAATCTGGTATTAGATCAGAAGGCATCATCTATGCAAGCTATAGTTTTACTAGGAAAATATCACAGGGATTAGCAGGATTCTTGCCAGGTTTAGCTTTAACGTTAATCGGTTACGTGCCCCAAGCAGCGCAAACACCTGATACACTGTTAGGTTTAAAAGTATTATTCTTTATCATTCCCGCCTCACTTTGTTTAATCGGTGTCATTTTGTTCTTTATTGGATATCCATTAACTGATAAAAGGCATAATCAAATTGTTAAAGAATTGGCACTTAGAGAAGAATTATAATTAATTATTAATTTTATGGAAGTGTTTTGAAAGGAGATTTTTAACATGTTATATCCATTAGTCAACCAACATAGGAGTATCATTGAATTAAATGGTATTTGGGATTTTAAATTAGAGGGAAGTAATGAACAAATAGATGTTGGATGCCCACTCGATACTGATTTAGTGATGGCAGTACCGGGATCATATAACGATCAAGGCGTGACTTCAGAGATACGTAATCACGTTGGTAATGTATGGTATGAAAGAACATTTACTATACCTAATGTGTTAAATAATGAACGGATTGTACTAAGGTTTGGTTCGGCAACGCATAAAGCAACAGTATATATTGATGGAAGAGAAGTAACTTCACATCAAGGTGGTTTCTTGCCATTCGAAGTTGAAATTGGTGAAAATTTAGAGGCTGGAGAGCATCGGTTAACAGTTTGTGTAAATAATATTTTAGATGAAACTACTTTACCTGTGGGTGATTATAGTGAAAAAACGAATGAAGATGGTAGTATCATTAAAAAGAACACGCCTAATTTTGATTTCTTCAATTATGCAGGTCTACATAGACCTGTGAAAATATATACAACGCCTAAAATATTCATAGAAGATATTGAAATCGTGCCACAAGTTTTAGAAGATAGAGCTAATGTAGGCTATAAAGTGTTATCAAGTGAACCAGTAACTTCAATATCAGTTAAATTACTAGATGAACAAGGGGATATTGTTGCTGAAACAACAGGGGCAGAAGGTGTGATAGAAGTAGAGAAGCCACATCTATGGCAACCATTGAATGCTTATTTATATCATTTAGAGGTTACATTATACGATGGTAAAGCGGTGATAGATACGTATACAGAGAGATTTGGGATACGTTCGGTAGAGGTTGTAGATGGTCAATTTTTAATTAACGGTAAGCCTTTTTATTTCAAAGGCTTCGGAAAACATGAAGATGCTTATTATAGTGGACGTGGCATGAATGAAGTAACGAATGTCTTAGATTTCAACCTTATGAAATGGATTGGAGCTAATTCATTTAGGACATCTCATTATCCATATTCAGAAGAAATGATGCGATTAGCAGATGAGCAAGGCATCGTCATTATAGATGAGACAACTGCTGTAGGAGTGCATCTTAACTTTAGTGCTATTTTATCTGGCGTTAAAACACGAGACACATATAAGGAAATTGACACCAAAGCAGCACATGAAGCAGTGATTAAAGATTTAATTGAGCGTGATAAGAATCATGCATGCGTAGTAATGTGGTCTATTGCTAATGAACCGGATTCGACTGAAAAAGGGGCGAAAGACTATTTTGAACCTTTAGTGAATTTAGCACGTGAGTGTGATCCGCAAAATCGTCCCATTACAATTGTAACAATCCTTACTTCACAACCAGATACATGTGAAGTACAAGATTTAGTAGACGTGTTGTGTCTCAATAGGTACTATGGCTGGTATACTCAAACAGGTGATTTAGATAGTGCAAAAGAAGCGCTGAAAGTAGAACTAGATGGTTGGAGTAAGAAACAACCAGGTAAGCCTATTATGTTTACAGAATACGGTGCAGATACACTAGCGGGTATGCATGCTATTAACGATGAATTATTTACGGAAGAATACCAAATTCGTTATTATGAAGCGAACCATGAAATAATAGATCAGTACTCTCAATTTATTGGGGAACAAACATGGAACTTTGCAGACTTTGAAACTTCTAGTGGTATTATTAGAGTACAAGGCAATAAAAAAGGTATCTTCACGCGTGAGAGAAGACCTAAAGCTGTGGCACATTATTTCAAAAAAAGATGGAGTAGTATTCCAGATTTCGGTTATAAATAATAAAAAAGTTGAAGATTGTTTACATTAGTGTCTGAATATATAAGCCCCTTACAATAAAATTGTAAGGGGCTATGTTATGAGAAAAACATATAAAATTGGTATTATTTCAAAAATGCGATTGCTAACTTTCGTTTATTTTATTCTAAATTTAAAGTAAAAGTGATAATTTTGTGAAAACATTCACAAAAAGCTTCCAATTTATAGTACTATCAATTATGATAAAGGTGTAATAAATAAAGCTTAGCGAAAGAAAAAGACGGAGTGATTATTATGAGAAAAGTAATTGAATCAGTTGTTTTTTCAACAGAAAGTAGCTATGACATTTACGCTCACACAGGTGTAAATCAAGGTATTATTAATGATATTAAAGATGGATACAGAAGTATTGATTATATAGCATACGTTGATGCAGAAAAATTATACAACTATGGACTTACGAAAAAAGTAGCTAGCTAATCCTTATACACTGTTTCATCGAAAGCTGTAAAGGTGAGTAGTTGAAAAATTGCTCACTTATGGTATATTTTTCTCCCCAGTATAAATTGTCATGATTTATTAAATGCCCGTAAGACACTTCAAAAGCCTACACTTACTGAATACCCAGTAAATGTAGGCCATTTGTTTTCAATATACTAAATTTTGGATCATAGTATGATGAAGTTAAACATAGTGTTTAAAATTATGTTTAATTTCATTATAATCATAAATTAAATTATACAAACGCATACGGACGTGATCTTCAGTAGTGTAAGGGATACGTAAATGATCATCATGCTCTAAATATTTACGAAACTCACGTTCTAAATGTTTACGTTGTGGAATCTTCATATTAATCCATTCATCTTTATCAAACAAGGATTCAAAGCGGAAATTAAAGCTAGTCTTACCAATAGAATGGCGTAGATTAGCTAAACGGTCTTCAAAGTTCATGAACATCCTCCTATTAGCATCGTTCAAAGCTATTATATACTTACTTTATAACGAAATACGAATAATGACAAGATAAGTAAAATTCAATTATTTATTTCTACTGATGACTGCATGATACAATGATGAAATATAGGATAGTACCTACATATTTTATAAAGAGAGGAAGTTATAAATGGTTGAATTAAAGAATAAAGTAGCAATAGTAACAGGTGCAAGCAGTGGTATTGGTGCAAGCATCGCTCAAACCCTTTCAAGTCACGGCGTGAACGTAGTATTGTCTGGCCGTAATGAATCACGCTTAAACGATGTTGCTGATGGTCTTCGAACAGCAGGTCATTCAGAAGTTGATACATTAGTTGTTGATATTACTGATCAAAATGAAGTAGAGCATTTAGTACAATTTACTAAAGAGAAGTTTGGTCAAGTAGATATATTAGTAAATAGTGCTGGCCAAATGCTTTCCTCAGCGATAACAGATGGTGATGTAGAAGCATGGAATACAATGCTAGATGTAAACGTTAAAGGAACACTTTATGGTATCAACGCAGTGTTGCCGACATTTCTAAAGCAATCAAGTGGTCATATTATTAACATTGCTTCTATTTCTGGATTTGAAGTAACAAAGAAAAGTACATTATATAGTGCATCTAAAGCCGCTGTACATGCAATTACTCAAGGATTAGAAAAGGAATTAGCTAAGACAGGTGTTAGAACTACAAGTATCTCACCAGGCATGGTTGATACACCATTAAGCGGAGGAACTGATTGGGGAGAACGTAAAAAATTAGACCCTGAAAATATAGCTGAAGCAGCAATATATGCATTGCAACAACCGAGTCATGTTAACATCAATGAAGTGACGGTTCGTCCAGTATAAAATAAAGTAGTGTTAACTGTCCTCTTAGACTTTGTTGAAGTTAGGGGGACTTAATATTGTTTTTTAAGACGAGAGGATAATTCAATGGACTTCAGATAATTAACTGAATCTGATGTATTGCAGTATCGATTACTTAGACTAAAGTCATTACAAACCAATCCATTAGGGTTTGCCTCGACTTATGATAAAGAAATAAAACTGCCGATTGAACAATTCAAAATGATATAAAAGGTACATCTACCCATTTTACGTTGAGAGCTTTTGATAAAGATACCTTGATTGGTATAGCAATATTTTATAGTGAGAAATTTAAAAAATTTAAGTATAAAGGTACTTTAGTATTTGTATATTGCGCTCCTGAATATAGAGAGCAGGGGGATAGCAACAAAATTAATTCAACAAATAATTGATATTGTAATTTATCAAAATATTGTAACTACAATTCATTTATACAAATAATTAGGGTTTAAGTGCTATGGTACTGAACCTAAAGCCCTTTATGGTGGAAACGTTTATTATGATGAGAGTTTAATGTAATTAGAACTTTAATTCCGCACAAAAAAGACTTACAGATTTGTAAGTCTTTTTTAGTGAGAAGTTTATAGCCATTCAATGATTTCTAATCTATTGTCGAATGGATCAAATATATAAAAGTGGTCAGCGTCTTCTAGTTCATCTCCATAAATGATTTCTACTGATTTAGCTTCAAGTGATTTTCTTACGCTAGAAGCATCTTTAACAAGAAACGCAGGGTGAGCTTTTTTGGCTGGTGAAAAATCATGTTCAATACCAACATGTAATTGTTGTTGTCCAACTTGGAACCAAACTCCATCCTTTTTAGCTAAATTATTAGGTTTATTGATCTCTTGAAATCCTAGAATTTCAGAATAAAATTTTCGTACTTCTGATTCACAATTGGGTGGCGTAGTAACTTGTACATGGTCAATACCTAAAAAATAACTTTCCATTTTAGTCCCCCCTTATTATCTTCATATTATACGGAAATGATTTGTACTTTTATAGTAATTATAGTTAAGTTGTTATTTTTAATATATAAAAAGCTGAAATGCTCCAATTAAGTAGGAGATTTCAGCTTTTTTCTAATAAATTTAAAGAATGTATTAAAGTTTTAAACTTACCAATTATCTATTTCATTACGTTCACCTTTGAAATTATTTGAAACTTGGTGACGTTGCGCTAAAACAGCTTCGACATCTTCAAATTTAATATCTAAAGCATGTAGTAATACGAATAGGTGATACATTAAATCTGCTGTTTCATTTGTTACTTCATTAGTGTCGGATTTCATCGCACCTATAACAACTTCGAAAGATTCTTCGCCAAACTTTTTAGTGATTTTTTCAAGCCCTTCGTTTAATAAATATTGCGTATATGAGTTCTCTTTATTAGATTGCGCACTTTGAGTTACAGTTTGTTCTAGTTGCTGGATATTAAATGGAATATCTGTGTTAAAACAACTTTGACTTCCAGTGTGACAAGTAGGGCCATTCGGTACCACATCAATAAGTAGCGTATCTTGATCGCAATCTAAATGAATGCTTTTAACAACTTGAGTGTTGCCTGAAGATTCACCTTTTGTCCATAAGCGTTCTTTCGAACGGGAATAGAAACAAACTATACCTTCCTTTAATGTTTTGTTATATGCCGCTTCGTTCATATAGCCAAGCATGAGTACTTGTTTAGTATTAACATCTTGTAAAATAGCAGGTAAGAGCCCCTTACTAAAATCAGGTTGTTGTGTCATCTTATCGGGATGCCTCCTTGTGCCATAGTTTGTTTTATCTCATCTACAGTAGTTTCTTTATCATGTAATATACTTGCTGCAAGACCAGCAGAAACATTTGTCTGTTTAAATAAGTCTACAAAGTGGTCTGGTGCACCACCGCCACCAGAAGCGATGACAGGAATATTAACAAGTTGTTCAATTTCATTTAAATGTTTTACATCGAAACCTTGCTTCATTCCGTCATGTGTCATGCTAGTAATGAGCAGCTCTCCAGCTCCTAGAGCTTCAACTTCTTGGACCCAATCATATACACGTTTATCTGTACGTTGTTTACCACCATGCGTATAACAGTAATAGTCATTCAACGCTTTGTCGAAATTACTGTCAATCGCAATACAAATACATTGACTGCCAAATTTTTCGCTAGCTTCTTTTATAAAAGATGGATTTTTAAGTGCACTAGAATTTAATGAAACTTTATCTGCACCGTGATTAAGTAATTGTGAGATATCGTCTAATGTAGAAATACCGCCCCCAACTGTAAGTGGAATGAATAATTTTGAAGCGGTTTCTTCAATGACATCTAGTACAAGGTCATGGCCAGCTTCTGTTCGAGATATATCAAGAAAGACTAGTTCATCCGCACCTTGTTCATTGTAATAAAGTGCATAATCTACTGGATTCCCAATATCGCGTAGACCCTTAAATTGGATGCCTTTAACGACACGACCATCTTTCACATCTAAGCAAGGTATAATTCTTTTTTTTATCATGATAAACCCTCCCAAAATTCAGGCTTATGTGCAGCTTTACCGACGATAGCTGCATGCACACCTAATGACTCTAATTTTGTTAAGTCTTGTTGGTTTCGAATACCACCAGAAGCGACAATTTGCTTGTCGGATACTTCTACCAATTGTCCTGTAATTTCAAAGTTAGGACCTGCGAGACGACCATCTTTGGAAATATCTGTATATATAATACCTCCAAGTGGAAATTGATTGATTTTTTCCACTAAGTCAAATAAATCTAAATGAGCATCTTGTTCCCAACCATTTATTTTTACTTCACGGCGATAAGCGTCTATTGAAATATATAAACGATTTGGATATTTCTGCGACATTAGTTCTAGCCATTCTAAGTCTTGGATACCTTTTGTGCCAATAATACAATAATCGATGCCATCCTCGAAGTATGCTTCTATTGTATCAATACTTCTAATTCCGCCACCGACTTCCATTGGTTTATCAGTGAGTTGTCTTAACTCTTTAATATAATTTCTTTCTATAGATGATTGCTTTTTTGCACCAATTAAATCGACAATATGAATACGCTCAACACAATTAAATTGGGTGTAAAATTGAATGCTGTCTTCAGCACTACGTGTCATCTTTTCTTCTGAATCATACTTACCTTCAGTTAGTCGTACACTTGTAGCATTGATTAAATCAATTGCTGGCCATAGTTTAATCATTATAAGAATCCGCCTTTCAATGCTTGATTGAGTATTGCTAGACCTTCGGCACCGCTTTTTTCTGGATGGAATTGAATGCCGATATAATGCTTGTACTGAACAATTGCTGGAATAGGTATACTATATTCAGCAAAAGCTACTACATGTTCAGACATTTCCGCTTGATATGAATGAACGAAATACACATCTTGAGCTAATTGAGGATGATTGCTAACGAGATTATTCCATCCTAAATGGGGCACAGGGTGAGGTGTCTGAATTGGAATGATATTTCCCGGGAAAAGCTTTAATCCTTCAACATCACCTTCTGCGCTCCACTCGTATAAAAGTTGCATGCCAAGGCAAATACCGATAACTGGTTTGTCATTGATGGACTGTAATACAGAGGCCAGGCCACGTGTATTGATTGCTTGCATTGCGTCCTTAAAGTGACCAACACCTGGTAGGATAATGATATCTGCTGCCTCTATTTCATCTTTTTTATCTGTTAATATCGTGTTATAACCTAAATGTTCCACAGCACGTTGTACATTTTTAATGTTACCGAGACCATAATCTATTATGGCAATCATTCTATCACGCCCTTAGAAGAGGGCACGCCTTCAGAGTCGTTACTTGTTAGTGCTTCTTTAAGCGCACGTGCAAATGATTTGAAAATTCCTTCAATTTCATGATGCGTATTGCCGCCACGTATTAAATCTATATGTGTTGTTAATCGCGCATTGATTACTAATGCACGGAAAAATTCATCTACGAGTTCTGTATCAAAAGTACCGACCTTTTCTTTGCTTAAATCTGCGTTGAATGATAAATAAGGACGTCCACTAATATCAACAACACTACGAGCAAGTGTTTCGTCCATAGGTATATAACTTACACCATAGCGTTGGAAACTTTTGCGTTCTTTAACTAATTCTAATAATAACTGACCAAGTACAATACCAATATCTTCAGTTACGTGGTGATCGTCGACCTCTGTATCACCATTTGCTTCTATTGTAAATGACAATTTACTGTGAAATGTAAAAAGTGTTAGCATATGATCTAAAAAACCTACACCAGTATTAATCTTACTTTCTCTATTGTCATCTGCCAGAGAAATAGTTAATTGTGTTTCTGCAGTATTACGTGTTTTTTGATAAATCATATTGAGACCTCCAATTTTTAATAATTGATGCTAATTCATCTAATTGTTCATCTGTAGCAATTGAATAACGTACATAATCAGTCATTTCGACTTCATCATAAACTCTTGGTAAGAAACCGTGAGCTTTAATAAATGCGCCTAAACTTTGTGCAGCAGTTCCTTTGGTTAATACAAAATTTGTTGATGAAGGGTATACAATCATAACATCTGATACTAAATCTTCGAACATATCTCGTAGTTTAGTTGCAAGTGCTCTTTGATGATTTAAAAATGTATTTAGCATTTCTGTGTGTTCGAACATATATAAAGCGATGTGCAATGTAATGGTATTTAAAGGATAAGGGTGTTCAATTCTTTGAATTTGCTGGATTGTATTAGGTGTACCGATAAGGGTTCCTAATCTTAAACCTGCGATACCAAACGCTTTTGAAAGAGTACGCATTTGTAAAATATGTGGTTGCATCTCTAATTGATAACTCATGCCGAAATCTAAATAGGCTTCATCTATAATGAAATAGCCTCCTAATGTTTCCATTTTGTCGCCGATTGCTTTTAAGAATGTCATACTATATTGCTTACCGGACGGGTTATGTGGGTTACTCATAATAAAAAATGCAGGTTGAACTTCATCTATGCGTCGTAATATATGTTCTAAATCAAATGATAAATCTGGTTCTGCATCGACAAATTCAATTGGTCGATCAACTTGGTAGGCGTACGCTTGGTACATGAAAAAGTCTGGATTTAATGTAAGGGCAGGGCCTTCAGGCATAATTAGCATGAGTTTTTGTATTAATTCATCAGAACCATTACCTGCAATAATTTGATTAGCAGAAAGACCATAATATTTTGCATAGGCCATTTTAAAACGCTCATATTCATCATCTGGATAGAAATTAAATGTTGCTTCTTGAATAATTGTTGCAAGTTGTTTATCTGATAAAGGACGAAGTGGACTTTCGTTTTTGTTAATTCTTATCATTATGTTACTCCTTTGTTGTTCTAATTTCTATTGATTGTTCATGGTTATAAAGTTGTTCGATATGGGCGAGTTCACGTGCCGATGTTTCCACATTTTTAAAAGTTGTCTCAGATAAATCAATAACAGAATGGCGTGTTAAAAAGTCATTGACTGATAAGCCATTGGTAAATCTAGCTGTTTGATTAGTTGGCAACACATGACTCGGTCCTGCTACATAATCTCCAATAACCTCAGGAGAATAATGACCTAAAAACAATGCACCTACATAACGCACATGATTTAAGTAATCATGTGGAGATTCAGTTTGAATTGATGCGTGTTCAGGTGCAATTTGGTTCATAACATCACATGCTTCATTAAAACTGTTTACTGAAATTAAGAAATGATTGTTTGCTAAGCTTGCTTGAACAATAGGTTGGCGTTCAATTTGCTGTAATGTTTTATTGATACGTTGTTCTAATTGCTCTAATAAACCTTTATTTTCACTAATGACAAATGTTCGAGCAAGTTCGTCATGTTCTGCTTGGGCAAAAACGTCATAAGTTACGGCATCTAAGTCTGCTGTCTTATCAATGATTAAGGCGATTTCACTTGGTCCTGCAATTTGATCAATACCAACTTGACCAAAGAGATATTTTTTGGCATAGGCAACATATTGATTACCTGGTCCTACAATTTTATCGACTTTTGGTATTGTTTCTGTACCGTAAGCTAATGCTGCTATACTTTGTGCGCCCCCCACTTGAAACACTCTATCTACACCGGCTATATAACACGCAGCCAACACGATATCTGGCAGTCCTTGGGTCTGTGGAGGAGTGACAACAAATATATTTTTAACGCCTGCTACTTTGGCTAGCGTTACAGTCATTAAAACAGTAGAAGGGTAGCTGGCTTTTCCACCTGGGACATAGACACCTACACGTTCTAAAGGATGATACATTTCATAACATTCTGAACTCCCTTGTTGTGCGGTAGATTTAATAGACAATTGGTATGATTTAATGCGCTCATGACTTTGGTGGAGTGCATCACGTAATGATTGATCAATGTGGTTGTAAGCTGTTTCTAAAGCACTGTATGGAATTTCCAGTTCAGGTGTGTCTACTTGATCAAGCTTTTGATTATAAGATTTTAAGGCTTGGTCACCTTGTTGTTTTACAGTGTCACAAATATCTTTAACGATAGGATAAAGGTCCTCATTCAATGAGGGTTGGTCTAAATATTTATTTAAAAATGTAGTTTTATCTATTATCAATGAGAGACACCTCCAATGTTTGAATAAAATAATCTATTTCAGTTGATTTTTTGAAATATGATTGTTTGTTTGTTATTAGTTTCGCATTTATATTTTTTATTGTGTCTTTTTCAACTAGGCCATTAGATTTTAATGTTGTACCTGTTTGTACGATATCTACGATGCCATCAACCATATCGACTAAGCAAGCCAATTCAATAGAGCCAGATAATTTTACTAACTCTACATCGAGACCTTGGGCTTCAAAATATTTTCTAGCAGTCTTCGTGTAAGAAGTAGCTACTTTGGTAAATGTCGTCGTATCTGGCTTAGCAGCTAATGCAAAATGACATGCTCCAAAAGGCAAATCAAGTAAATTATTGATAGTATAGTTACCTTCTTCTAAGATATCGCTACCGACAATGCCGACATCTGCTACACCTTGTTCTACATAAATTGGTACATCGCTACCTTTAACTAAAACAAATTGAATTTCTCCTACTGAGATGAGTAACTGACGGTCTCTCTGTTCTAACGCATACGCGATTTCTTTTTCATCTATATCATTCAAATAAGCAATAAAGCTTTTGAGTAATCTACCTTTAGCTAAAGCTACTGTAAGCATGATGTTCTCTCCTTTTTATTTAAAGTATAAATCCAAGTCCGAAGCCTTCTAATTCACCTTTATAAAAACCACCTGTAAGCTGTTGTGATTTATTGTTTTTAAGGTGACATCTCATAAAAGCACCTTTGTAATAAGAACGAGGGGGCTGTGGTGTGATATCTAAATGAATATCAGTGATATTTTGCGTATTAAACCACTGCTCCCATCTACGTAACGCTTGAATTGTACGGTGATCATGTGGGAAGAGCTGACTCAATAAATCTAATTGTTCAGTTGTTTTGGTAGTTAGTAATTGAACAACTGGATGAGCTATACTCAATTGAGATGTGAGTTCTGAAATATTACGTTCTTGTATAAGCTTTAATATTTCTTCAGTTTGTTCTTTAGATGTTAACAGTAAATCTATCAATTGATAGTGTCCTAAGATTACAAAGTCGATATCATCATCTAAAGTGGCTTTGATATATTCATAAAAAGTGATGAAATCGTTTTGCATATCTGTAATTGTAGGATTATAATGCTCAATGCCTAATTGTGTATAGACTTCATTATCACGCACAATAGGGCCAGTATATGCAACGCTTTGATATTGTGGCGGGTAATTACTGTAATAGCGTAATAATTGATCGGTAAAATCATTACGTAACGCATAAATTTGATGGTCATGCTGCCAGAAACTACGTTCAGTCATTTGTTGTAAATCATCTTTTGTTAATGTTTGCCATGACAAGGATTCGATGAAACTAAAATCTACGAGTTTAAATCCAGCTTGTTGAAAATGTTTTAAAAATGCTAATTCTAATTCTTTATTATTAATAAGTGTTGTATCCATAATATGACCATCCTTTATCTTTTACTTTGTTACTCTACCGAACTAAAGTGGATTGATAAAGAATACTTTAACACAGTTATTTTTTTAATTCAATAAATATTCAGAAAATAACCTGCTAATTACTAAATAAAAAGCTCTACTCCTTTAATGAAGGAGGTAGAGCTTGGAATATATGAGGCAATATAGATTAAAGATGAGTTTATACTAGAGTTTGTCCGTATTTTACGTATTTGAACATTTCTTCTTTAGGGACCATGTTACCACCTGTGGCCCAAACAATATGGTTAGCATTTTCAATATTTATCCCTTTGTCCATTGCATATTTTGAAGTTTCCTTAATACCTGCAAAACCAGAAGCTGCAGAAGGTTCAATAAAGATATCTTCATTAACGCTTAACATATATAAATATTTATACATTTGCTTATCTTCAACTGTATATGCGCCATAAAGCAAAGTGTTCATAATTTGTCCGACTAAACGGGAAGGGCGCGATACAGCAAGACCATCTGCATCTGTACGACCATCTAATCCTATATCATTTACAGAGATGTCATCATGAAGTTGAGTCATCATACCTAATAACATACAAGGTGCATGTGTTGGTTCAGCAAATACGCAATAAACATGTTCACCAAATACTTCATTTAGACCGAAAGCAACACCACCAGGGCCCCCACCAACGCCACAAGGCAAGTAAATGAAAAGGGGATGTTCAGCATCTACTTTAATATCATGACTTTCTAGTTGCGTTTTCAAGCGTAGTGCAGCAACAGTATAACCTAAAAATAAATCATTAGATCCTTCGTCATCAACAAAATGGCACGTAGGATCATTTTCTGCGCTTTTTCTACCTTCAGCAACGGCAAATTGATAATCAGATTTATGTTCTACGACTTCAACGCCGCGATCGCGTAATAAATCCTTTTTCCATTGTCGTGCATCGCTAGACATATGTACCGTAACGCTGAAACCGAGTTTGGCACTCATGATTCCTATACTTAAACCTAAGTTACCTGTAGACCCAACAGCTACATTATAGTTACTAAATAACTCTTTATAGTATGCGTTATCTAGTACGCTATAATCATCTGTTAACTTGAGGTTCCCGTGTTCTATTGCAATAGACTCGGCTAACTTAAGAACTTCATATATGCCGCCTCGTGCCTTAATTGACCCTGAAATAGCAAGATGACTATCGCATTTAAGCCATAGTTTACCGTTTGAGGCATATGATTCTGTTTGAGAAAGTTGATTGTGCATAAAAGGAATGGGCTTTAATGGCGATTCAATCAGACCGCGATCTTTTTCTGTTTCAGGAAAAACTTTTCGAATATAACTACTAAATCGCTCCAAGCGGTCTGCTGCATCTTCCATATCTTCTATTGAAAAAGGAAGCTCTTCTGAACGACGAAAATTTGGATTTTTCCAAAATGTAGGGTTATATTGTTGCAATTCACTGATGAGTGGAAAGTTCTGTTTTAATTTTTTTAGCTCAGGCATAAAATTCCTCCTATAATTCGAAATCATTTATTCATTAATTATAGCAAAATTAGTGTGTTAAAATGCGAATAACGATAGTGAATGAACATGATAAATATGACTTTATCAAATAAGTTATGAAAAAAATGGAAATAGGGGGGATAAAAGTGAAAGTGTTTATATTTGGTGCAGAGTGTGGTTTAGGTAAACATTTAATTGAAAAGTTGAAAAAACAGCATGAAGTTTATATAAATAACTCAAAACCTCATAGCGATAGTATTAATATACCATTAAATGTATTTCTGGTTGAGGATTTAAAAAATATATTAAATCAGATGGACAAGGTTATTTATATAACACATAAATCAGCTTTGCCTTCTGCATATTTACAAGGAGACTTGCACTACATGCACGTATGGGCAATAGAAAATATACAACATGTATCGTCGAAAAATAATAACCCAAACTTATATATATTAAATACAGGCAAATTACATAACGCTAATTTTGAGCATACATTTAATTCACAAAAGGTAAAAGTTGTAGATGTAACTAGTTCAAATTTAATAGATAATCTAAATTCAACTGTTCAATTCTTTAAAAATAAATCTAAGAAGGTTTATTCCTTTCAGTATTTAACATTACAAAAGCTTACCAATGCAAGACAACTGGTCAATAAATATGAAGACTACTTAAAGAAAACCAGCTTTGAATTGATTCAAGTAGACCAAACAGCAACAACTTTTGATATAAGATTAAAAGGTTTATCATATCCATTAATTAAATTGGAAAAAGTATATTGTTCGCCAACGCAATTTATACTGAAAGTGACTGGTGGTTTATTAGTAAATACAAAACAAGACAACAAAGCTACTTTCGAATTTAGAATTACTCGGAATCATTTAAGTTGTGTTACCGCGTTATGTCATTTTAAACCCGCGTTGCCATGGTGGTTATACCTTATATCACAAGCCCAAATCCATAAATGGGTGATGGTTCATTTTACCAAATATATATAGAATACTATCTAAGTGAGTGCTAAATTAAATATAAAATAAAAAGCGCTGATAACTTCTTACTAATAGTAAGTTATCAACGCTTTTTATTTTAAGGTGAAGTTAGAGAGGCAGTTATCTTTTTAATGTACGACGTAATTTAGAGAACCAACCTTGAGGTGAATTGACTGACGTTGTTTGTACATGTGGTTGAGCGGCTTCATCTTTCAACAATTGTCCATAATTCATTGCTTCTTGCATTAAATAAGCTTGTGAATTTAATGGTGACAAATTGTTTTCAATATAGTGATAAACGCCATGTTGATCTTGAAAACGACCTTTCTGATTATCGGACAATTGTAAAGTCATATAATCTAATAACCGTTTACTGATAGTCTTATCTTCAACCGGGAATAAGATTTCAACACGTTTAATCATGTTACGTGTCATGGCATCAGCAGAAGATAAGTAGATTTTTTCATCCCCGTTATTATGGAAATAATAAATGCGTGAATGTTCTAAGAAGCGGCCAACAATACTTACAACTTCAATATTTTCACTAATACCTGGGATGCCAGATTTTAAACAACAGATGCCTCGAATAATCAGCTGAACTTTAACACCTGCACAAGATGCTTCAAATAATTTAAGAATGATATCTTTGTCTGTTAAAGAATTCATCTTCATCATAATCTTACCGTTACCATATTGTCGGTGCATTTCGATTTCTCTGTCTATTCGTGTTAAGAATACATCTCTGATATCAAAAGGGGCGACAATGAGTTTATTATAAACAGGTTTGACGGTATAACCACTTAAATAATTAAAAAAGTTAAGTGCGTCTTCAGCAATTTCATCGTTTGTGGTAATGAGGCCCATATCAGTATATAATTTTGCTGTTTTATCATTATAGTTTCCTGTACCTAAGTGAATAAATGACGTCAGCTTGTTGTTGATACGTTTGACTACCAATGAGATTTTACTGTGTGTTTTCAAATGGGTCATCCCATATATAACATGACAACCAGCGTCTTCTAACATTCTAGCCCAATGAACATTATTTTCTTCGTCGAAGCGTGCTTTTAATTCAACAAGTACAGTAACTTGTTTGCCGTTTTCAGCGGCTGTTTTTAAACTATTAATGATTGGAGAATCTTTACTTACTCGATATAACGTTTGTTTAATAGCTATTGTATTAGGATCTTCAGCTGCATCACGAATGAAATCTACAATCGGTTCGAATGATTCAAATGGATGATGGAAAAAGATATCTCTTTTCAACGATAAATCAAAGACATCATTACTACCTAGAGATTGAGGTACTTGTGGTACATATTTTTTGTATTTTAAATGTTTAAGCTTATGAGATAAGTGATCTACTAAATCAGATAGCATGGTTAAGTCTAGCGGTCCATCTAAAAAGTAAACATCATCGTCACGCACTTCTACTTGATTCATAATCCACACAATATCTTCATATGTTGCAAAGCGACCATCGACTTCTAAACGAACAGCACTACCACGTTTACGTTCTTTTAAGAATCTTTCGATTTCAATTAATAAATCTTCTGCACCATCTTCGTGGATAGTTAAATCAGCATTTCTGGTAATTCTAAATGTAAAAGTGTTCAATACTTCATATCCGTTAAAAAGATCATTAATGAAATAGGTAATAATGTCTTCCGCCATAATGATATATTGCTTATCGCCTTCATTTAACGTGTAAAACCTTGAAATTAAAGATGGTATTTGCACGATTGCAGAATTAATTGCATCTTCAGTATCAATATCAACAAAGATATTGAGGCTTTTATTATTTAATTTAGGAAAAGGATGATATGCATCTATGCCCAAAGGCGTTAGAGTAGGTAAAATGTCATTTCTGAAGGCTTCTTGTAAGTCTCCAAGTAATGATTCAGGTAATTCATCAGGTTGGACAATTTCAACATTATATTGACGTAACGCTTCTACAAGTTCGTTATAACGTTTATATTGTAAATCAACGTTCTTCTTATTCTTTATTTTAATTTGATTGAGTTGTTGTTTAGGTGTTAATTGTGCTTTGTTTTCAGGTTTGTCATAACCCATTTTAACTTGGTCCTGAAGACCTGCTACGCGCACCATAAAGAACTCATCTAAATTTGAACTAACTATAGAAATAAAGTTAAGTTGTTCTAAAAGCGGATTGTTTCTATCTTTTGCTTCTTGTAAGACACGATAATTAAAGTCCAACCAACTGAGCTCTCTATTATTAAAGTATTGTGGCAAGTTTAAATCCTTTACTCCCAAATTTCTATGCATAACTCTAATCACACCTCGTCATAATCTGTATTCTTATATACTGTTACGTACAATTTATCATATGAATTTTAAGATTTTGTAAAGATAGTTGTTAACTCATCTTTCAATATTTTTTGAATATGCTTTTTTTGTCTAAGTGATTGGTATTCTTCTGCGATTGGCTCGCCATTGTAGTGTACTTCTAAAGTATAACCGTCATCGCTGTGTAGTAATTCTAGTTTTTCTACAGGGCTCGTGTGTGAAATATTGAGCGCGTTGACGAATTTAATAATACCACCTAAAAATTGAATATTATCTAACTCTTTTCCCTTTAACCATTTTATTTCATGACTGAAGAACTTTAACAAAGATTTATTTTTAAAACTTGCGAGCAAGGCAAGCTTTACTCGATCTTCATGGGGGAACCCATCAATCATTGAATTCGCAATAATGTAATAGGTATGTGGAGAACTTGAATCAGCATCAATAAATCTTCCTAAATAATATAAGTAAGCGCCTTCAGCAAAGAGTTGCTTTTCTTTTTCAGTTACATCTATTTTTTTAAAATCAATTAATTGCTCTAATAATGATTGAGCTAACTTTACACGTTGTTTGGCACCCACACGTTCAATGCGATATTCATTGGCTAAATGGAATAAAGCATCTTTTCGAATATTTTCTTTTTTAAACTCTTCAGGGTGGCGTTCAGAAATCAATTTCATAGTATAACCCTCACGTAACCCTTTACGGGAAAATGTGAACTGGTCAGCGTCTATCTTCTTAAATAATGACTTAAATACAGCTATTGCAGGTAAAATAATATCGACACGATCTCTACTTAAACCGTCTATATCTTTTAAATCTTCATATGAACTTTTTTTAATAATTGAATAGACTTCATCAATATTATCTTCCGACATGGCATAGTTGTGTACACCACCAATGGGATATGATTTCTCAGATTGATGAATACGCGCCACGTTACGGGCAGAACCCCCGATACCAACTAGGGTTACGTTTTTATCCTTTAACCAAGTAAGTTGGTCGAACTGTTTAATTAAAAATTTTTCCATATTTTTAATTGCCGTTTTATCATTATGATCTTTGCCCTCGAAGAATTGACGAGATAATGTAACGACACCAAATGGGAAACTATGGGATGCTATCAATTCTTTATTTTTGAAGTATGTTACTTCAGTTGAACCACCACCAATATCTACAGAAATTCCATCATTGACGTCAGTGGTATGTGTGATGGCATAAAATCCGTAAAAAGCTTCCTCTTGTTCTGAAATAATTTTAATTTTGATATTAAGTGTATTTTTAATATGATTTATGATTTTGTCTCGGTTTGTTGATTGTCTAATAGCTGCAGTAGCAACTGGATGCAATTCATTTACTTTAAATTCATCAGCCACTTTTTTAAAACTGCGCAGTGTTTGAGTTAATACCTCAATACCGTCATCATTCATAGACAAACCTTCACTTAAATATTGACTTAATCTTGCCGGTGTTTTAATATTTAAAATTTCATTTAAACCTGTTTGATGATCGAATTCGAAAATAACTAATCTAATCGTATTCGAACCTATATCTACTAATCCTAAGCGTTCCATATTTGCCTCCTATATTAATGAGGGTTTAAAATTGACTTAAACTATATTTACCCTTTTCTTAACTTTATATTACAATAACTAGAAAAAAATGTGATTGATTTTTTGAATATTTACTACCACAATAACAAACGAAAGTATTTCTAAATTTAACTTGAGTGTAAAGAAAGAGACAGACACGATGGGGAATACTGCATTGTGCCTGTCTCTAATTAATTAGTAATTTATTCTACCTTAAGTGGACCACCAGGACCAAGTGGCCAACCGAGTAAGTACCAAGCAATAATAAATAACGGCCATATAATACCTAATATGATTGTATAGGGCATTAAACTAGATAGTAGCGAACCCAATTTCATATTATTATCATATTTTTGTGCATATGATAATAATAAAGGTAAGTAAGGCATCATTGGTGTAATTGGATTAGTAATAGAATCTCCTATTCTGTAAAGCATTTGTGTTAACGCAGGATGGAATCCTACAATCATAAGCATAGGAATGAATATTGGAGCCAAGATACCCCATTTAGCTGAAGCACTCCCAATCAATAAATTAATACATCCACTTAAAATAATGATGCCTAATATAAGTACTACACCATTCTGCCCTTGTAGAATTGAAGCCCCTTTAACAGCCACAATAATACCTAGGTTACTCCATTCTAAAAAGGCTAGTAACTGAGCAGCAAAAAATACTATGACAATGAAAGACCCCATAGAAGACATCGAATCTGCCAACATTTTACCTAAATCTTTAGTGTTTTTGAACTTTTCCATCATTACACCATAAACGAGGCCAGGGACTAAAAAGACAACTAAGATAATTAGGCCTACACCATTAATAATAGGCGCATCATTTAACAAACTGCCTGTATCACTATTTCTTAAAAAGCTTTGTTGAGGAATAGCTAAAATAATAAGTAATATCAGCATAGATATAAAACTTATATTTGCCCAAAATACAGCACGATTTTCTTGAGGTGTAAGTTTTGTATTCGAATCGTCAGCCTGAATATTTGAATTTGAGTCATCGTATTTACCTAACCTTGGGATCACAAAACGCATTGTTACCCAATAAACAGAAGGTAATAAGACGATGATACTGCCAGCGATGAAATACCAATTCATTGCTACGTTAACGTTGACATTATCAGAAACAATATTTGTTGCTGGTTTTGTAAACGCATATAGTAATGCATCTGACATACCAATCATGATATTTGCTGAGAAACCGCCAAGTGCAGAGGCGTAAGCCATTGCTAACCCTGCTATAGGGTGGTAGCCTAATTTGATAAAGACCATTGCTGCGAGTGGTGGTAGGACAATCGGTGCTGCATCACCAGCAGCATTACCTAAAATACCAATAATAATAATGACAGGTACGATGAATTTCTTTGGGGCTTTATGCACAACTTGAACCATTAACTTATCGAAATAACCAGTCTTTTCTGCTATTCCGATTCCGAGCATCACTGCGAGCACAAGTCCTAACGCAGGAAATTCAGAAAAGTTTTTAATGGCATCATTTAAAATCATCGATAAACCGTCTTTACTTAGTATACTTTTAATTGTAATTGTATCACCTGTACCAGGATGTTTAATGGTGACTTGAAACAGTGACACAACCCACGTAATAATTGCTAGCCCAATACACATTAAGAAAAATAAAATGCTAGGATCAGGTAATCTATTTCCAACTTTCTCTATAGTATTTAAAAATCTATTTATTAGTGTTGGCTTATCTTTAGTATTTGCGCCCATTATAACTACCTCCCTGATAAGTTATCGAAATTATAACAAACTAGGAATCAAAATAGAATGATTTTTCTGAAAATTACATATTTTTTAAAAGTAAATATCATTTGATTTAATTAACTTTAAAGTCTTTTGGTTAAAGTTTCATTTAGTATAAAAAAAGGAAATGATATATATAGTTATAAAATGAACTGGAAATATAATATATCAATACAGGAGATGTGATTATAAGTGGGAAGATTAAATGATAAAGTTGCAGTATTGACAGGTACAAGTACAGGAATAGGTGCAGCAGCTGCAAAAAGCCTTGCGAATGAAGGTGCACATGTTTTAGCCGTGGACATTTCTGAAAAAGTTCATGATATAGTGAAAGATATAAATAATGTAGGGAATAAAGCTTCTGCTTATATATTAGATGTATCAGATGAGCATGCAGTAGAACGTTTTGCACAATCTATTAAAGATAATTACGGTCAAGTTGACATTCTTTTTAATAATGCTGGTATAGATAATGCCGCAGGTCGTATTCATGAATATCCAGTAGAAATATTTGATGAAATTTTGGGGACCGACTTAAGAGGTACATTCTTGATGACTAAATTTTTACTACCTCTTATGATGGAGGAAGGCGGATCAGTGATAAACAACTCATCATTTTCAGGGCAAGCTGCGGATTTAAATCGTTCAGGATATAATGCCGCAAAAGCAGGAATTATCAACTTAACACGTTCCACAGCAATAGAGTATGGTCGTGAAAATATTAGAGCTAATGCTATTGCGCCAGGGACAATTGAAACACCTCTTGTAGATAAGTTAGTAGGTACGAATGAAGATAAAGCGGGTCAAACATTTAGAGAAAATCAAAAACGAGTTACACCAGTGGGAAGGTTAGGTAAACCTACTGAAGTAGCTAACCTTGTAGTATTTTTAGCTTCAGATGATAGTTCGTTTATTACTGGTGAGACGATTACGATTGACGGTGGCGTGATGGCTTACACATGGCCAGGCGAAATGTTGAGTGATGATAGTTGGAAAAACACTAAAAAATAAGTGACAATTAAAAAAGTGACATCGCTTTTCTAAACGAAGAGCGATGTCACTTTTAATGTTACGAAAAGGTAAAACAGGATACTACCAGACGATTTGACCAATAACATCATCATTAAGTGATTTAACAATTTCTGTGACTAATGCAACTGAATTGTTATAATCATCTGTATGTAACACTGAGACATTTGAATGCATATAACGTAATGCTACTCCTATAGAAACTGTTGGCGTACCTTCGTTGGCTACATGAATACTTCCTGCGTCAGTACCGCCGCCAGCAGTTGTATCTAATTGAATAGTAATATTGTGTTTCTTAGCGACAGCTTTAATATGCTTGATAAAACCAGTATGACCTATGTTAGATGCATCCATAAGGATTACAACAGGCCCATTACCTATGGCTGTGTCACTTGCTTGTCCTGACATTCCAGGTGTATCATAAGCTACAGCGACATCGACAGCAATTGCTAAGTCAGGTTTAATTTTATTTGCAGCTACTTTAGCCCCACGAAGCCCAACTTCTTCTTGGACGTTAGCTCCAGAAACGAGGTTTATATCGATAGTATCATTTTTGAGTTGTTTCAATACATCAACTGCAAGGGCGCAACCATAACGATTGTCAAAAGCTTTTGCTGTTAAATACTTATTATTAGCTAAAGTTTCGAATTCGCTATACGGCGTTACCATATTACCTAATTCTATACCATACTGTTCTGCTTCTTTTTTACTTTTCACACCAATATCGATAAACATATCTTTCATTTCAACGTTTTTTTTACGTTCTTCCGGTGATAGTACGTGAGGTGGTTTTGAACCTATGATACCTCTGACTTGTCTACCCTCATCTGTAGTAATTGTTACTTTTTGAGATAGCATGACTTGGTTCCACCATCCACCAATAGGAGTGAATTTTAAGAAACCATCTTTATCTATTTTAGTAACCATAAAGCCTATTTCATCTAAATGTCCTGCTACCATTAAAGTTTTATCGCTTTTTGTAGCAGTTTTTTTACCAAAGATACCTCCAAGATTATCTTCAACAATTTCATCACTTACTGGTGTTAAGTATTCACGCATTAAAGATTTAACTTCCATCTCATGACCTGCAATACCATTGACATCTGTTAGAGATTTTAATAATTTCACTGAGTTGTTCATGTAATACCTCCTATTAAAAGTTATAACTTTATTTTAGCACGAAGTTTATGATTATATCATTTTTTGACTAGAAGTGGAGCATTTTAGAAAAAACGCTATAGATTTAATCTGGACAGTTTGTACAAAATAATTAAACTAAATATGTGCATGTAAGTGATAAGCATGTTTCAATAAAAGTAAAAAGACGGAGTGGTTATATATGACAAAAGTAACATATCTTACATTAGGCTCGTCTAATGCAACTATTAAGGTAGAATCGTTTATCAATTTGGCATGTCCGTATTGTAAAAATTATTTTAAAGCTGCAGATCAATCATTAAAATCATTAATTGACCAAGGAAAAGTCCAACATGTGATTAAACATTTTGATAAGACGAAACAAGGGTTATTAAAAGGTACAATTGCTAATATTCATTTAGATTATGAGGACGTTGGTGAAACTTTGAAAATAATGCGTGAATTATATGATTCTCAGAAAGCATGGACGCAAGATTTTGCAACAGTGGAACAGAAAATGCAACAAGATTTTAACTTATCTCCTCAAAAAGAAGCTGACGACCGTTCGCTAGCAATAACTGAAGAAGCAGTTAAACGTGAGATAAAAGGGATACCGACTGTTTTTATAAATGGTAAAAAATTTGAATTTAACCCATTAAAAGATTTACAACGTACAATTGAAACAAAATTAATACGACAAATAGAAGAAATTAAACAATAGTTAAAAAGCTCTATGACTCCAAAAGTATTATAACCCTCTTTTGAAGTCGTAGAGTTTTATTGATGTTGAGTGTGATGTTCAATTAATTTCAATTTGTAATCATGTACGGATTGAACCCGTCCATCCTTATTTTTTATGATAATATGTTCTTTAGCTATTTGCGTTGGTGATTCAACACCGACTGCAGCAGCTATATTAAACAAACCTTCGTGTAAACTCGTTACAAAATTTGTGACACGGTATTTTTTCTCATCAATAATTAACCCTTTTTCACGATTAGGGTCTGTAGTTGCTACGCCTACAGGACAAGTGTTCATATGACATTGTTGACTCATAATGCAGCCGACACTAATCATCATACCACGTGCTACGTTAATTAAGTCTGCACCAAGACCTAAAGCAATTGCAATCTTGTCGGGTGTGATGAGCTTTCCAGATGCAAAAATCTTAATGCGATCACGAATACCATGTTTTTCTAGTAATGACGTCAAAATTGGCAATGCTGTAAATAATGGTAAGCCAACACCATCTTGTAATTCTTGGAACGTCGCGCCTGTTCCACCTTCACCGCCGTCTACAGTTATAAAGCTCGGATATTGATTTGTTTCAACCATTGTTTTTACGAGTTTCTCTACTTCAGATACTTTACTTATAACAATTTTAAAGTCCACTGGCTTTTGACCTTGCTGTTTTAATTGGGTAACCCAATTTAGTAAGGTTTCAGGACTATCGATGTTATTGAAGCGATTTGGTGAATTAATGGTTTTCCAAGGCTCAACATTACGAATATTTGCGATTTCTTCAGTCACTTTATTACCTTCCATATGACCGCCTCTTGTTTTAGCGCCTTGAGCAAGTTTGATTTCAAAGGCTTTAATTGTATCAATATGGGCTAAATCGAGGAAAGCATCCATATCAAATACACCGGCTTTATCGCGTACTCCAAATAAACCAGGACCTATTTGAAAGATGAGATCTACATCTCCAGAAAGGTGATGCTTTGATAGTCCGCCTTCACCGGTATTCATCCATGTACCAGCTTGTGCTAGGCCTTTAGAAAGTGCTGTAATGGCTTTGCTGCCCAATGCTCCATAGCTCATGCCAGATTGTCCGACGAGTCGTTTAGGCTTAAAGGGATATTTAAGATCAGCCCCCAAAGTAACACGATTTTCTTCAGATAAATAAAAAGGGTCAATCTCTGCTTTTACTCTATGTTCGTCACGATTGAATAAGCGTTCATTATCAATTTCATAAATGAAAGAAGAAATCATAGGTGATTGGTCAATGTGTAGTTCTGAAGTTTGTAATGGAAACATTGTATTTTGAATATAAAATCCATCTTCATAATCTTCTTGTGTCCCAAAACTTGTCATTCTAGAATTGTATTTGCCAGATAATACAATATTAGTAAAGTCATTTCTTGAAAATGGCTTACCTTTTGTATCTGGCAAAAATAAATATTGACGTAGTTCAGGTCCGATTTTCTCTCCAAAATAGCGAACACGTGCAAGGAGAGGATAGTTTCGTAATACACTATGTTGTTTCTGACGCTTATCTTTAAAGAGTAAAATTCCTCCTACGATTAATCCACTTAATAAAATTACTACAATGATGATATTTACAATTAATTGTAATACAGTCAATATAGTCATATAACATCCCCCCATTTATTAATATAATACAATATAAATATCATATTACAATGTAAAAACAATCGTAAAAAACTCTATACACAATCTAATTATGTTAAATAAATATTTTAATTAGGTATATTATAAAATGTATATGAATTAGAGAGAATATGGTATGTTTATTGTATAAAACGAGAAGGTAGGTAACACATGGAAGAGAAAATTACTTCAGAAAACAATAATGACCAAAAGAAAGAAAATGTATGGAACAGTGACAAAATTGTAAAAAGAGATTTTTGGCTTATACCTATATATTTATTAGCAAATAATATTATTCCTATAATTTTATTTATCCTGATTTATTTACTTTATTCTATTATTGATATAAAAAATGAAGCATTAGTAACCGATGATAATATATTAATTATGGGCGCATTGGTTGCCGAAATTATAATCATTAGTAGCTTTTATGTAATGCATAAAAGAGAACACATTGTGTCAATCACAATAAATAGATTTAAAAAAGTGTCTCGATATATCTTATTGATCATTGCTACTTATATTTTGATTTTATGTTTGAATGCAATTTACGATTGGCTGATGGCATTTTTACCTCATTCTCTACAATATAGCGAAACACAAAATCAAATATTTTTAGAAGAAATGTTTGATGATAATAAGATGCTCCCACTCTTATTTATAGATATTGTTATTTTAACGCCAATTATCGAAGAACTACTATTTCGACATTTAATTATCCATGAATTAGGTAAGAAAATTACATATGGCGTTGCAACAATACTTTCAGTGTTACTATTTTCAAGTGTACATGTAATAGGTGCTACATCTCCTTTTGAAATAGGGTCATATCTTATTATTGCAATCGGACTCACGTTTATTTATCTGAAAAGTAATATGAACTTAGCAACTTCAATTACATTACATGCACTAAATAACTTTATATCATTTATAGCTATAGTATTTTGGAAATAGTTGAACAGTATTGCTTATTTTATTAAGTGTTACATTTAAAAATAATCTAACTCTACACTCTTTGTTAAAAATAATATTAACACTGTTGATTTAGGGAATGCATAAGATGATTAACAAATTAAGGAGGACAGTTGATGTTAGAACTAAAAAACGTTTCTTATAAAGTAGCAAACCGATCCATCATCGATAATATCAACTTAAAAATAGATCAAGGAGACACCCTTGCTATTGTTGGACCTTCTGGAAGTGGCAAAAGTACATTATTACGTTTGATTAATAATTTAATTAGCCCTACACAAGGCGAAATTTATTATAAAGACACAGCTTATGAACAAATTAAACCCGAATCATTGCGTACGGATATTAGTTATCTATTACAAGAAAGTGACTTATTTGATCAGACGATTGGTGACAATTTGGCATTTCCTGCCATTGTTCGAGAGGATAAATTTAACCGTAAAAGAGCAAACGCATTATTAAAAGCTGTGGGTCTTGGTCATTATAACTTTCATACGAATGTAAAACATTTATCTGGTGGAGAAAGACAACGTATTACAATTGCTAGACAATTAATGTATAAACCTAAAATACTTTTGCTAGACGAAGCAACAAGTGCTTTAGATACGCACAATAGTGAGAAAGTAGAAGAGCTTATATTTAGCCTTGCTAATGAAGGCGTCGCAGTATTATGGATTACACATAGTACAAATCAAAGTATGAGACATTTCAAAAAGAGAATCCGAGTTGTGGATGGCAAAATAGAGCAACGGGAGGATTTATAATGAGTACAACGGCTTTAGTGTTAACAGGTCTACTCCTAATCTTTCCGATGATAGTCTCATATAAAGAGAAATTACATATAATAAAAGATTTACTTATCGCAAGTTTGAGGGCTGTCGTACAACTTGTAATCTTAGGTTATCTTTTGCATTTTATCTTTGATGTGAATCAAAAATGGTTATTATTATTATTTGTGCTTATTATTATTATTAATGCCTCTTGGAATACGATCAACCGTGCTTCACCAGTCATGCATCATGTGTTTTGGATTTCATTTGTGGCTATATTTATTGGAGTAGCATTGCCTTTAGTAGGGATTATTTTGGCGGGTGCCATACAATTTAAGCCTAATGAAGTCATACCAATTGCAGGTATGTTGGGGAGTAATGGTTTGATTGCAATAAATTTAGCATATCAGAATTTAGACAGAGAATTTGTTAAAGAAATGAGTAGTATTGAATCTAAGCTAGCTTTGGGGGCAACGCCTAAACTTTCTTCTAAAACAACAATACGTGAAAGTGTAAAGACTGCGATTGTTCCAACGATAGACGCAGTTAAAACGTATGGTATTGTCTCAATACCTGGTATGATGACCGGTCTTATTATAGGTGGTGTGGAGCCCTTGGAAGCGGTGAAATTCCAATTGATGGTTGTGTTTATTCATACAACTGCAACTATCATGTCGGCGCTTATTGCTACATACTTAAGCTATAAACAATTCTTTAACCACCGCGACCAGCTCATAGGCCGTCATTTACATGCTGAACAGCGCTAACATTAATAGTAAGGTAATAAAGGGACTTCCATTTGTGGAGTTCCTTTTATTAATTGGAATTTATTATAATTTTATATTTTTAGAATTATAAATAAATTGAACATAATATAAGACAACTTATTCAAAGCTGTTGACGAATAGTTTATAATATAGTGGTTATGTAAAAATCTATAAAAAATGAGGAGAAAGGAGTGAAAGTATGACAGCTATGCGAGTTACAACCTTTATATTAAGTATTTTTATTGTAGGTATGGTTGAAATGATGGTTGCAGGGATTATGAATTTAATGAGCAATGATTTAGGTGTTTCTGAGGCAATTGTTGGCCAATTGGTAACACTATATGCCATCACATTTGCAATTGCAGGACCGATTTTAGTGAAGATCACAAATCGTTTTTCCCCAAGACCGGTGCTATTGTGGGCGCTAATGATATTTATCGTCGGAAATGTCATTATTGCTATAGCACCAGATTTCACTATACTCGTCTTTGGTCGTATTTTATCTTCTGCAGCTGCAGCTTTGATTGTAGTGAAAATTTTAGCGTTAACTGCACTATTAACAGCGCCACAACATCGAGGGAAGATGATAGGGATTGTTTATTCAGGATTCAGTGGAGCTAACGTATTTGGTGTACCAATCGGAACAGTTATTGGTGACTTAGTAGGTTGGAGGTTTACATTTTTATTTATAGTGGGTGTGAGTGTTTTAGTAGGTATCCTAATGTACTTTTATGTCCCAGACCCAGAATTCAAATCAACTCCAGAAAATGCAAATAATAAAAAACGTGGAACAAGTTACTCTAAAATTGTACGACCTACGGAAATTACAAAATATTTAGGAATTACGTTCTTATTATTAGTTGCTAACTCTGTTACGTTTATCTATATCAACCCGTTAATGTTATCGAGCGGCCATGACTTATCATTTGTCTCCATTGCATTATTAATTAATGGCGTGGCAGGCGTAGTAGGAACTTCAATGGGTGGCATGCTTTCAGATAAATTAACAAGTAAACGCTGGTTGATGATTGCCACAACAATATTCATTATTATGATGCTTATATTAAATGTGTTCTTACCAGGTACTGGTTTACTATTAATGGTTATATTTATTTGGAATATTATGCAATGGAGTACTAATCCTGCAGTTCAAAGTGGAATTATTGAACACGTCGATGGAGATACCAGTCAAGTAATGAGTTGGAACATGTCAAGTTTAAATGCTGGCATTGGCGTCGGTGGTATTGTAGGAGGACTAGTTGTTTCAAAAATTGATGTGTTTGCAGTAACTTACTTTACTGCTGCAATAGCTCTTTTAGCGCTTATATTAATTATTAGTTTAAAAAACGTAGCGAAGTATCACAAAGTTTAAGTTAGTTATACAATTGAAAGCTTGAATCAGAAACTTCAGAAATAAGATAAACAATAGATAACAATCATTTATTTGTGCAAACTGCCAACAATGTTAAAAGACTTTGTTGGCAGTTTTTTTTATTGATTTCAATGTGCATAATTTCAATGAAAAGAGGTAATTGTATATATAATAAAAGCATAGTTAAATTACAAAGCAATAGTAGATTTATTACCATTTATAGTATTATAAAAATAAAACTCTAAAGAGGTGTGATTTATGGAAAATCAACAAAACCATATCAAAGTAGACGCATTTATAGACAGATTAAAACAATGGCAAGATGAGTTTAAAATTATGCGGTCCATTATTCAGGAAACTGAACTCGCCGAAGATTATAAATGGATGCATCCTTGTTACACATTAGAAAATAAAAATGTAGTTATCATTCAAGATTTTAAGCATTACTGTGCATTACTTTTTGAAAAGGGTGCAATTATGAAAGATCCATATCAATCACTAATCCAACAAACAAAAAATGTTCAAGCTGCTAGACAATTGCGTTTTGAAAACTTAGAAGAAGTTGAAAATCGAAGAGATGAAATTAAGTGGTATATTGAAGAAGCAATCCGAGTAGAAAAATCAGGAGAACAAGTGCAAATGAAAAGAACAGAAGACTATGAAATGCCAGAAGAATTGCAAGCAAAATTAACTGCTATGCCTGAACTTGAAGAAGCATTTTATAACTTAACACCTGGAAGACAACGCCAGTATATGTTCCATATTGGCCAAGCTAAAAGACAGGAAACCCGAGAAAAACGTGTTGAAAAGTATATAGATTATATTTTAGATGGCAAGGGTATGAATGATAAATAAATTAGAAATTAATTACA